>Ga0316209_1002755_pt1 | contig 13362 bp, 9 predicted proteins | sample 6monopyrite_MG_FD_204945 | JGI IMG/M metagenome (GOLD analysis project Ga0316209, IMG submission 204945) | Microbial mat bacterial communities from mineral coupon in-situ incubated in ocean water Damariscotta River, Maine, United States -... | ecosystem: Environmental > Aquatic > Marine > Coastal...
CTTTTGGCTTTGTCAGCACTGCGTGTCCTGCTTTGAAATTTGTCGTGACATCTTCCGGCTTGATCGCTCGATTATAAATCGCCACCAGATAAAAAGTTCCCAGCCAGGGGCGATCATTGGAAAGTTCGTTTGCCAAAGCAAGGTGATAGGAACTGTTCCAGTTGGAAGCACTTCCAGCAACCTTTTTTTCGCTTTCCTTTTTGCCGTTGATATAAATTTTGACTTGACCGTTACGATTTCGTGTGTAAACGATGTGCGTCAGCTTTGGTTGCAATGTTTTTGCAGGCGTGCTTACCGAAGGGATGCCGTTGGTGCTTGTTTTGGTCGTGCGGAATCGAATGTCAATTTTATCGTTCTCCTGACCAAGCGTGAAATTCCGTTCGCTCGGACCATTGGATAAAGTAAGAACACGAGCCGGTCCTTTCTGATTCATCTTTGCAGGACGCAACCAAACTTCCAGCGTGCATTCATTGCTTTGTCGAATTGAATTGACAAGTCGCTTGGCTGGCTTGACTGAGCGAATCAGAGTCTTCTTCTTGATCTCCAACGCCCCGGCTTGCCGGACGACATTTTTCAGATTCGCAATCTTCAGATCAATCGGCGTCCCTTCTCCTGATCGATCTTTGACAATCGAACCGCTGGTATCACGAAAATCGTAAATTACCTGCAAGCCGGTTGTGACTCTCAAATTTGAAGGGGGAGAATTCTGAGCCGAAGCTTTTTCCCATAGAGAATTCAGGACGACGCATGTGATGATAAACGAAGCAAAAATGATTCTGGCTTTTATCGGTTTACCGAACATGATCAATCCACGCCATCTAAAATGATGCTACCTGTTGATTTTACCCAGGCAGAGTCAAGGGAAAAAAACTGAAGGAAGCCTCTATTCATTCAAAAAATCTCAGGAAATGGAGGGTAGACATTCTTGTCTGCCTTAAAAAGAGCAAGCTCAAAAGGAGTACAGACACCGAATGTCTGTACTCCTTTTGAATGATTAGAGGTTCCCTGAAGAGATCTGCAAATCAGTCCCTTTTCGAAAACGGTACTTCACAGTACGTAATACGATGGCATATTATATCAGAAATAACGTCAGCAAACATCAGAAATGACATTATTAACAAAACAGAATTGCTTTGAAGCGGATGTGAATGACTCGTTCTTTGGGTGAGGCATGTCAATGAGAAAGTATTATTATGAGTTCTAATTTTCGAACTTTTGCTGATTACAGGTTGCAATTTCGGGCACAATCGCGATATTCCTTACATCAGCCCAATTGTTCTGTTCCGCACAGACCATTTGCCGATGAAAATATTGTGTTGTGAGTGTGTGAAATGTATATGCCTGGGCGGGCAGGCAATGTATGATATGAAAATATGGAGCTAATCGGGTTACATTTACCCACGATCAGACCGTTGATCATCAATAATATTTGTGAGCGTATGACAGAAAGTTAGTCAGCTTTTCATGGCACGTCATTTGAAAATTTTTGAAGTGGAGAAGGATTCGCCCTGTATCTATGTGACGCCGGTTGGTCAGGGAGCAAGCTTTCGGTACGCCGATTTACAAATGGAAGCCAACACGGTCCGCACTTTGGTTTCTGATGCGGAGTTTTCTGCTGTAATTATTGATTTAAGTCGTCTTGACTATTTCGGCTCTGAATTTATCGGAGCGTTGATTATCATCGGGCGGGAAAAAAAGAATCGTGGCGGCAAGGTCGCGATTTGCAACGCCAACGATAATATGCACGAAGTGCTTAAAAACATGGCTATTTTCAAGCTATGGCCCTATTTTGAAGACCGGGCAACCGCTTTAGAAGCCCTGCTGAATTAACAGAAGAGGTCCCGTTAAGCGAATTATTGTCTCTTCTTTCGTGGTTCAAATCCCTGTTTGGTTCCGGCTACGCAGGGGAAGGTAGTGGCCCCCTGTTTCATGCGGTGGTCCGCGGGGAGCGGCTCCTGCAGGCAACCTGAATCACGCTAGTAACCAAACATCGCTGAAGAGTTACATCTGCCTTAAAACAAAGCAGGCTCAAACGAAACAGACGCCGAATGTCTGTGCTCCTTTTGAATCGATAGAGATACCCCTGAGCTACGAATCTCTATACCTCCCGCCTCTGTTAATACAGGTACAATGGGAAGACCTGTCAAATCAGAAATAATTCTTTCAGATCGTCCTGTCGTTAAAGTCGATACTCGAAGTTGGGGCGGGAGGTGCGCTGATTCTGTTGGTGAAACCCGACAGTAATGATTCAAAATGCGGGAACGTGGGGGGCTAGGTGATGTTAAATAAAGATAAAAGGCAGAATCGTCAAAGACTCTGTTTTCTTCTTGTGCTGGCTGTGGGAACAGTCACTTTGGCGGGCTGCGTTGGCAAGAAGTATGGTTTCCCCGGATTTGGTGCCAAGCAGGCTTCAAGCACCGAAACGCAAGAGCAGGCTCCAGTGGAAAAAAATGTCTCGCAGGAAAAAGAACCTTCTGATTTGAATCATGTCGCTTCAATAGATAAAGCAAACGAATCATCGATCCTCCCCGCTTCTACTTCTCGTTCAAAAAATAAAGCCGATGAATCTTCAGCGGGGGTTTCTCACGTGGGCAGCAGTTCTGATTCGCTCTCACAAAATAAAGTTCCTGAAATTGATGCAGCATATCAAAACATGATGACTGGCAATGCGGGGGTTCAGAAGGAAGAAGAAACGCAAGATCTGGGCGACTATAAAAAGCTGGTGTCTGATGTTGAAAGCGGGACTTCTTCTTTAGATGCCTTGAAGGCGTCCCTTGAAAAATTGAATGAGAATAGTGCCGTCTCAGCGATGCCGCTTGATCAGAATGATGAAACGTTTGCACAATTCGTCAGTCGTCATCAACAAAACTCGCCTGAAGTTGTGAGTGAGCCATCGGTTACAGAAGAAGTTCCCGGCATCATAGAAATTGCCGATTCTGAACCGGCAGATAAATCAAACTTTTCTCTGGAATTTCCCTGGTTCGGCACTTCCGGTGATTCAGAAAATAGTGAAACAGAATCGGTAAACACTGAAAAACAACTGCCACCAAGTGAACCGGGCCGTATTCAAAACATGCTGACAAAAGCTCGAAGTTTAATTCAGGAAAACAATCTGCTTGATGCTCGCATCATAGCAGAAACCGCCAGTGCTCTTAAAAAGAAAACGCAAGCAGCGTTTTTACCTGAAGAAATTACACCTGAGCAAATTCTCGAAGAGATTGCGATGCGTGAACGACAAAGAAAAGAGCAGCTCCTTGCGAACCTGGATTCCAATCAAAAAAAGGGTGATTCGCAGAATAAATCTGACCAATCTGCAAAGCCAGAGGGTAAGCAGACGGCACCAGTCGTTATCGATTTAAGTAAAGACTGGCTCAGTACGACGAAGGCAAACAGAACAAATTCTCTGGATGATGTGGCGAGATTTGACCAATCGATTGCCAAATCGAATCAAGCGGCCAGGCTGCCCACGATTACACCCGCGGGGCAACCATTTCAGGCAATGCCTGAAAAGCGAACCATCGAAAAAGCCTCTTACGATTCGGCAGGCAACGCTCCTGATGGAAACAGACCAACCTTACCTGAATCAAAAAGAAGAATTTTACTGCTGGGCAAGGGGCCCGAAAGTGATTCTGCTGGCGATGAACCGGCATCACCAGAGGCAGGTTCATCGTTGCCTCCCCTGTTATCTTTCGATGCGGATGGAAATCGGGAACAGCGCGGCGTTCAACTGATGAGCGATGCAGGCAGTGCGCCCCAGTTGATTGCACCGGGGATTAATCCTGGAAAAGCTGAACAACTAGATTCCAATTTTGATGAATTTGCAGCAGGCTATGCTGAGATGGGGATTGAAGGAAGTCCTGAGATGGAAGAGGCTCCTTTGCTGATTGATGAAGAGGAATTAAGGAGTCATTCCGTTAGTTCGTCTCGAATATCAACAACGATGATCAGCCTGATTGTCTGTGGTTTTGCATTCGCGGCCTTGATGCTGGTTCGCTGGCGTCGATGACTCTGAACTCCCTGCGGGGATGACTGATTTGTTACCCGAGATTAATTATATTTTGTAGACAGATGTTTTTGCGAAAGTCGCAAGGAAAGTGATCGTAAATCGAATGAAATATCTGGGGATGATGATTTTATCCTGTTCACTTTCCTGCGCATCTACCCGTCTTGAGGCGGGGGATTTTGATCAGCAACGCAGTTCTTCTCGGATGTCCGAGCAGGTTCGTGGCAGCGTCAATCGTTTGAAATCGTTCAGTGACGAATCAGTACTCAAACAATATGCTCCCGATCCCCAACGGGAAAAAGAATTACAACGACTGCTTCCCAACTATCAGGTGACTAAAAAAGGAACGTCAAGCCGGGAGGTGCGTGATCGGGCGATAGTACGATTGCGTAGAACAGAACTGACCAAATCTGGCCGCCAAACTTCCAACCAGGTTCTTGAAGATTTAAGTCTGTTTCGTCGCTTGCCGGAAATTCGCTTTGAAGTGAATCCGGAAACTTACGAGTATTTTCTTGGGCATCCCGATGTTGTTGTCAGTTTATGGCAGGCGATGGGGATTTCAGCCATGCAGTTACGGCAAACAGGTCCGTTCCAATACGAAATGGATAACAACGATGGCACCAAAAGCGAAATGTTTTATCTTCGCAGAAGTAAAACAACAAATATTATTTACTGCCGGGGTGAATTCAAAAGCCCATTATTGAAAAAACCGATTGCAGGCAGCGGCGTACTTTGTTTGCATTCAAAGTTTGAAAAGCAGAAAGATGGCACCGTTTTTGTCAGGCATAGCGCAGATGTATTTATTACATTCCCCAACACAGCAATTGAGACCGCTGCCAGGATGATTTCGCCAGTAAGCAATTATATTTCGGATCGCAATTTTCAGGAAATCAGCCTGTTTATGCACACGATTTCACTCACGATGGCTCGCCAGCCAAGATGGTTGCAGCAGATGGCTAACCGTTTGAAAAACGTCCACCCGGATCGCAGTCAGGAGTTGCGTCAGGTCATTCTGAACAATTACCACGAGAACCAAAAACGTCTTGCTACCCGCTGGGATATTTCCGAGCAACCAGCGATGTAAGAAGCAGTAATAAGAAGTTTTTCTTTTGGTTGGATTTGAATAATTTATCTAGATTTGTGCCTTATTTATTACCGATAACAAAGGATAACTACCCGAGTAACCCAACAGGGATGCTTGTGAAATAAGTGCAGAACGCAAAGAAATTGTTTGTTAGTAATATAGAATAATTATGATTCGCTCCCTTTTCATTAAACTGATCACGATTGTTGTGATGGCTACCCACAGCTTGTTTGGGTGTGGCTTTCATCACGCTTGCAATACGTGCTGTGGTGAAGAGGTTTCGGGATGCGATTCTTGTTGTTCGTGTCAGTCTGATTGTTGTGAAAACAATCAGGCATGCTCTTTCCAACAATCAGAAATTACCAGCAATTGCTGCCTTTACTCTGAAGTGGATGAAGAGAGTTCTCACCACAATAATTCACCTGCCAAAGAACCCTGTCACTGCAAATGTGAACATTCTGATTGTGTTTTCCTGCATGACAATTCTACGCACTGCGCTCTCGATGGTATTTCGCATCCGCCTGTCACTCTGTGCCTGAATCAATTTGTTTGTACGCAAACAGAAGGTTCTTTTTGGGGCTTACAAACAGAGTTCGACTCCCTTGGCAAAACCGGCGTCTCTGGCTTCGCTATGATTCAGGTCTGGCTGATATAGATCTGCAAATTGGGTTCTTCCGCTTATTTGAACTCACTGGATGCTTCTTTTCTCTGCTGATATTCCCATTTGTCGCTTTGTTGCGCTGATCTTATTGTTACGACTGGATGTAAAAAAGGTCGTCAAGAAGATTCGCCCTGTTTCTCGACATTTGTTTGGTCAGTCGATTGATGCAGCTTCGGCATAATTTTTGTACTGCTATCTTTAGAGATATCCACGGCTGTTCCATTGTGAAAAAACAGGAGACTTGCAAATGAAGCTTATGGCAAATTTACTAAGCATCGCAGTAGCCATCGTCTTTATTGGCGGTTCACTTTTGTTCGCAAAAGATACATCGGTTGCTTACAAAACTAAAAAAGTGCATTCGAAATCTTTTCAAGATTCCGGCGAAGCTGAAAAGCTGATTCGGGAATTAACAAAACTGAGATGCAAGGTGAATCGTCAGCAAACAGGTGATTCGGTTGTTGTGCAGTATGAGTGCCCTCAATGGCAGTCAATTTCTGTTTCGACACAAAAGATCGCTCATCAATGGGAGAAATGGTTACGGGACGCGGGGTTTGAAATCGTGCATGGTCACAGCGAAACGCATGAGGGGCATCACGAACATGCTGAAAAAGGAGACCATGACCACAAAGATAATGTTGAACATGGCAAGGAGGCTGAAGAAGTTCAATACAGGTTAGCAAAAAAAGTGACTTTGCATCCTGAAGAAGAAGGAGAGTATCAGGAACTGATTGCCATCCTGAAAGGGCTTGGATGCACAATCGATATTGATAGCCACGATGGTCATACTGATCTTGTTGTTCAGTGTAAATCGTGGAAGCATGCGGAGTTTTCGAGTCATCAATCTGCCCGGGAATGGGAGAAGTGGCTCAACGGTTTTGGTTTTGAAGTCAAGCATTCTCATGAACATCATTGATGATTTGCAGGACTGATGATTGAGAAGAATGAATGACATTGTCTGAAAATTAAACGGGGTCGGGTATTGATCTGGCTCTGCAACTTAAAAAACTGAAAAGGAGTTCTTAGTTATGTTAAAATGTATTTCGTTGAAAGCATTCTCGTTCGCACTGCTTGCTAGTGCGATTTTGGTTGGTTCAACAACAGCGCAAGCTGCCAGTGCCAGTCGCGCTCAGCAGACACTTCAGCAGGCATCGTCCCAGAAAAAGATGACCTTCATCATGTTTTTCCGAAAAGATGACGAAACAACGCGAGCGATGTATAAAACGTTAAGCGGTGAAGCTTCCCGGTTGAGTAACGCCAGCGTCGTTACGGTAAACGTTACGGACCAGGCAGAGAGTGAACTGGTCTCGCGATTCGATGCCGGGCGTATGCCAATGCCAGCCGTGGTTGCAGTTGCCCCCAATGGTGCTGTTTCTGGTGTCTTTCCACAAAAGCTGAAACCGATCCAGGTTCAAAACGCAGTCGTCAGTCCAATTCAGGCAGAATGTATTAAAGCATTACAGGATAAAAAAATCGTTCTGCTTTGTGCCCAGCCAGATACAGGTGCTTACATTCCTAAAGGAGTGCAGGGATTCCAGGCTCAACCAGAATTCTCGACGCGAACTCACATCGTGAATGTTCGTGCCAGCGATCCTGTCGAAGCAAAATTTCTGAAATTATTCAGCGTCCCAAGTTCTGTGTCAAAACCGGTCACTGTATTCATGGCTCCTCCTGGAAAATTGCTTGGCGTTTACAAAACAGATGTCAGCAGCAAAACGTTGACACAAACCATCGTAGCAGCCGGAGCCTGCTGTAGCGATCCTGACTGTAAACATAAGAAATAATCTGTTAATTGAATTAAATTATTATCACAAAGACCTTGCAGGAGCAAATTTCATTAGCCTGCTCCTGCAGGTCACTTACTTCAAGGGGGGGAGATTTCATGAAACCTTATTCACTGATATTAAAAGAGCTTTGGCAGCGGCCCACGCCGATGTTGACCAGTTTGGTGGCGGTCACTTTGGGAGTGACTGCATTGGTCGCGATACAAAATATTACGGTTTATTCCGAACAAAAAATTTCCAGCGATATGGATGCACTCGGTGCCAACGTACTCGTGCTTCCGCCTTCGGTCTCGCTGCAAAATTATTATTCTGCAGATATGCACGGCAAAACAATGCCCGAAGAATATGTGACACAACTGGCACTCGCGAAACTGCCCGGCGTGCAAAATCTGGCACCGAAACTTTGCATCGAAGCCGATGTGGACAGCATCCCGGTTGTACTGACCGGGATCTTGCCTCGTTCGGAATTTGAAGCCAAAGCCGCCTGGCAGGGAATGAGCATGCTGACAAGTTCGGTCGGTTCTGATCGCGGTTGTTGTGCAACAGGAATTACCGGAGCGGATGAAGATGAAGACCCGGCTTCTTTGGCGACAAAACGTTCGATTAAAGACCTGGGCAAAGATGAAGTGATTCTTGGTTCTGAAATCGCGACTCAACTTGGTTCAAAGAAGGGCGACAAAATCACGCTGCTCAAAAAAGAATTCAAGGTGCTGACCGTTTTGCCTGCAACAGGAACGATTGATGATGGGCGTTTATTTGCTCATCTGCATACCGTTCAAGAATTAGCGGGATCTGGACCGGTCGTGAATGTGATTGAAATCATGGCTTGCTGTGAAGACGCAGCCGGGGATTTGGTCGGTGATCTTTCCAAAGAACTGCCAGATACCCGAGTGATTACGATTTCGCAAGTGGTTGAAACGCAGGTAGCTGTCAACGGTTTGATGTCACGGCTTTCATGGCTGTTCTTTTCAATTCTATTACTTGTCGGTGCAGCCAGCATTGCCAGTGTGATGTATTCGAATGTTTCAGAGCGTCGAAAAGAAATTGGCACGCTGATGGCATTGGGGGCCAGCCCCGCATTTGTAACAAATCTTTTCCTTGGTAAAGCGACCATCCTCGGGTTCGTCGGTGGATTGGGCGGCTTTTTATTGGGAACTGTTTTGGCATACATTCTCGGACCACGCTTATTGGATGTGGCAGTACAGCCGATGCCTCAGCTCTGTTTGATTGGAATTGGCGTGGCGACTTTAGTAGCCGTTGTTGCCAGTTACTTACCCGCCCGTCACGCAGCCGGTCTCGATCCCTGCCTGGTCTTTAACGATGCGTAATTCTTAATACTTAATGATGTAGGGTCCGCTGTGCGGACCAAAACGCAGGCATACAAATACAATCAATGGTCCGCACAGCGGACCCTACGATTCTATTATACAACACCTTAAAATGAAGGATTCATTTCAATGTATTCACTGGAAAATGTGATTAAAAAATATGAACGTCACGGGCAGGAAGTAACTGCCCTGGACGAAACAAACATGGAAATACCGGATAACGATTTCGTTGCCATTATCGGTCCCAGCGGCAGCGGGAAAACAACGATGCTGTCACTTCTGGGCGGGATGCTTGCGCCAAGTTCTGGCAAAGTTGTTCTTGATGGTGTTTCTCTTTACGGTCTTTCCGTCAAAGAGCGGACGAAAGTTCGTAGCACGAAAATTGGTTTTGTGTTTCAATCGTTTAACCTCATCCCCTGGCTTACTGCACAAGAGAATGTGCAGATTCCTCTCGTTCTTTCCGGTTGCGATTCGCAGCAGCAACAAGAGCGTGCTGCTGCCATGCTGGAGAAAGTCGGCTTGGCGGAACGCATGAGGCATAAACCGAGTGAAATGAGCCAGGGGCAACAACAGCGGGTGGCGTTAGCTCGCACGTTGGCGAATGATCCGCAAATTATTCTGGCTGATGAACCGACCGGCAACCTCGATCCCGAAACACGGGAGCAGGTGATGGAGTACCTCACGGAATTTCATGAAGATGGCCGCACGATTGTGATGGTCACCCACGATGAAGCCGCCGCGAAATTTGCTACGCGAACCATTCGCCTGGTCGCAGGTGTTGCAGCAGATCTGAATGTCGAAATGCAGGCAGAGGCAGCATAAGTGATCTTTCTGCTTTACGATTTAAACAATGAGATGTTCCTGGTTCCCATCGTTCGAAGCAATTCGAGCGGTGGGGGCCGCCCCATCTTGGTCGTTTTTCGTTATTTTTTTGATATTTCGATGAAGAAAGTGGGACTTCGTGCATCTAAATAATGCGCAGGGAAGTTATCATTGGATAGCGTTGAATTTGCGATCAGGCACCAATTATCATACAATGAAATCAACACCAGCCCACCACACCAGCAAAGGGAGCAATAACCTCCCATCCTCTTAGACCACCTTTCTTATTGTCGCGACGGGTTAGTGTCTATCGGAAACAAAGAATCGTTCGATGGATGAAAGCAAACCTGTGAGTGGAGATCAACAGCAGCCCAAATCAGAACTTGCGTGGTATTCCAATTTGAGTATTGGGACGCAGTTGTTGCTTTCTGTCAATGGAATTTGTTTTTTGTTGATCGTTGCTTTTTTGAGTATCGATTACGGTCGTGAAGTTCGCCGTTTAATGGAGACAAGGCATCAAGAACTGCACCACGAAGCGTATTTAATTGCCAATGCGGTCCGACGGATCGATCAGGTCAACAGCCCGGAACTGCAAAGTTATATTAATGATGTTTGTGTTCATGCTCATAAATTGAATGCTCCGGGGCATGTCATTCTGGTTCAGACGAGAGACCGTTTGCTTCACTCTTATCCGCTAAAAGAGTTGCCCGAAGGTTACCTGCAAAAAGTCAAGCAGGCAGATTCGCATCAGAACCTGAAAAACACGTCACTCCAACAGGACATGGTTGTTGGAAAAGTGGTTGATGGCGACTTGAAAGTTTATGTTGTTGAAGATGCGGTTGATTTGCACGAATTTGCCGCCGAGCAGGCCATCTCTCAACTTTGGCACGCGATGCTGATTGCGATTACCGCTGCGGTTATTCTGAATACACTACTGGTGCGATTATTTATTCAACCGGTGCATCGAACCATTGATGCGGTCGAAAAAATTAAAAACAATGAATTTGGAGGACATGTTGTCGCCACGACTAATCGGGAATTACTTGATTTGACCAATGCCGTCAATGCGATGAGTGATTCTCTAGCGGAAGCACGAAGCCGAAGAAGAGTCCAGATGAAAAAGGCAAGCTCGATTCAACAAGGCCTGCTACCGAAATCACCTGAACTTCCCGGAATGGAAATAGCCGTTGTTTACGATCCTGCCGAAATGGTTGCAGGAGATTTCTACGATATCGTCAGACTTCCAGACGGTTCGAGTGTGGTCTGCATGCTTGATGTCGCCGGGCATGGAATCCCAGCTGCCCTGGCTGCTGCGATGCTGAAAAGTTTGATCGCGGTCGCGGCTGAACAGTTAACATCACTTGCAGAACTGGTCGAATTTGTAAACCGCCATTTTTCACAAGTGATTGAATCGGGAATGTTCGCCACCGCTGCTTTTTTGCGTTTTTCATTGCGCGAAGATTCAGTCGAATACATCAACGCCGGACATCCGCCTGTTATATTGGTTGATACAAAGGAAATTAAAGAAATTGAAGTCCCTGGATTTCCACTGGGAATCTCTGCTGATTTTTCCTGGGAATCCGAAACCATTCCATTCAAAACGCAAGATCGATTATTGCTTTATACAGATGGCGTTGTTGAATCATTCGACCAGCATGGCAATCAGTTTGGTCTTAAAAGATTGATGAAGAGCATCAAGCAGCATCGCCAAGAGCCTCCTCGGAAGATATTGCAGGAGTTAAATCAAACGATTATTGCTTATCGAGCAGGTTATGCCGCTAAAGATGACTTGACCGCTTTGCTAATTGAAAAAAATGAATAAGATGGTGCAAACAACGTCTGCTCAAACGGAACAGGCAAAAATGTCTCTGCTCCAACTGGAACAATAAATGTTCTCGCAAAAAGCAAAAAGCATCATGAAGTTCATCAAAAGCCTGCTTGCTGGTTTTGCAGTATTCCTGCTGTTCTTTAATGTTTGCCTTGCACAACCGAAGCAGGCATCTTTGCCGCCGATCCGCATTTTGATGATTGGCGACTCGACCATGGCGACCTATAAAAATCCGCCCAAAGATCGCCCTGAGTTAACGGGGTGGGGACAAGTATTTGCACAGCGATTTAACAAGCAAGTCACCATTATCAACCGGGCACTTTCCGGACGCAGCACCAAGTCGTTCATAACAGAAGGTCATTGGAAAAAAGCACTGCAAGTGAAGGCGGACTATCTTTTCATTCAGTTTGGGCATAACGACAGCCATCTTAACGAAGAGAAATCAACAGATGCTGCGACCGATTTTCGTGATTATTTACGGCGATACATCGACGAAGCTCGGCAGACGGGGATGAAACCAGTTCTGATAACGCCGATGACCCGCAGGCGTTTTCGTGATGATAAAATTGTCACCTCGCTCCGCCCATTTGCAGAGGCAATGATTATCGTCGGCAGGGAAAAAAACGTACCGGTGATCGATTTGCATGCAGGTAGCGTGAAACTGCACAACAAACTGGGCAAGATTAAAAGCAGTTACTTCAATCCTTCTGCCAAAGACCGCACGCATTTTACTCGCCGGGGAGCAGCGGTTATTTCTCGTCTGGTTGCTGAAGAACTTTCTAAGAAAGTTCCTGCACTGAAACCTTACCTCAAACTTTCTGCAGATATCGTTTTACTGGACGGCAAGATTATCACGATGGAGGCAGAGAATCGTATTGTTACTGCGATCGCGATTCAAGATGGTCGCATTATGGAAGTTGGCAGCGATCAGCAAATGAGTCGATATATCGCGGATCAGACCAGGGTTATCAAACTAAATGGGAAGATGGTTATTCCTGGAATCATCGCGGCTCATTGTCATGCGGTTGGCGTTGCGCGAAATTCGCTTGATCAACCTTACGTTGAATTATTGAGCATTGCAGAAGTTCAAAGCTGGATCAGATCACAAGCCAAAAAAGTACCTGCTGGTTCCTGGATAAAAGTTCCACGTGCCGATATTACCCGGTTAAAACAGCGCCGGCATCCAACGACAGCCGAACTTGATGCAGCATGCACCACACATCCTGTCATCTTTACTGCCGCCCGAAAGTCGGCGTTGAATTCACTCGGATTGAAAACGATTGGCATCGGCGAAGGTAATAACTCCAAATTTCAAGGCGAAATTATTCGCGATGCCAGCGGGCAGGTTCGATTAATCGCCGGGGCAAATTCTCTTTTACGTCAATTGATGCCTCCGCCCAAATATTCAAACAAGCAACTACGAACCGCACTTCGCAATGTGCATCAACATTACAATGCTGTTGGCATCACCAGCATTTTTGAACGTGCAGGTAACATCGACGATTTTCAACATTACCGCGCACTTCGGGCAGAAGGAAAACTGACTGTTCGTATGACACAAACTTTCCGTTCCAGTTTTCGATCTGCAAATGATATCGCTTCTTACACAAAACGGCTGGGAATGAAAACCGGCGATGGAGATGACTGGGTTCGAGTCGGTCCGATTAAAATCACCGTCGATGGAGGCATCCACTGGGGGAATACTTATCTGAAGCAACCTTACACAGGAAAACAACTTCATTTTTATGGTCATCGAGACCCCAATTATCGGGGAGACCTCAATTACAGTATCCCGCTGATGAGCGAACTTTTTCGTGAAGCAGACAAACTCGGCTGGCAATGGTGCTGCCATGTG
>Ga0316209_1002756_pt1 | contig 13361 bp, 10 predicted proteins | sample 6monopyrite_MG_FD_204945 | JGI IMG/M metagenome (GOLD analysis project Ga0316209, IMG submission 204945) | Microbial mat bacterial communities from mineral coupon in-situ incubated in ocean water Damariscotta River, Maine, United States -... | ecosystem: Environmental > Aquatic > Marine >...
CTGTTTGGATAGAAAAATCCCCCGGCTCGTACCTCGCCACCCCCTTTTAAAGGGGGAATGGGCACTTGCCAAAGTTGCGGTAATTTAAAGGGCTTAAAATCAAACGAGATTCAATAATCATTAACTCAATAAAAAATGCAACACGAAGGAAACCTCTTTAAAATGCCAGTCGAATTCGGCTCTCCCATTCAGTATCGACTTCATCTTGGAGATGACGAAGTGGTGATGAACGAACTGCTTGGAAAGAAGATTTCCATCAGCTTTGATGGACAGATAAACTGCGTTTCGTGCGGTAGATTGACCAAGAAGGCATTCGGACAAGGGTTCTGCTACCCGTGTTTTGCCAATTCGCCAGATAATGCTGAGTGTATTCTTCGTCCCGAATTATGCGAAGGGCATTTAGGCGGTGGCCGCGACCCAGAATGGGAACAAAAACACCATGTGCAACCGCATTACGTTTACCTCGCGCTTAGCAGCGGATTAAAAGTGGGCATTACGCGCGGTACGCAAATCCCAACGCGTTGGATTGACCAAGGCGCGTCATCAGCCATTATTCTAGCGGAAGTTCCTTACCGCAGATTATCCGGAGAAATTGAAGTTGCCCTAAAAGCGCATTATAGTGATAAGACCAACTGGCAACGAATGCTGAAGAACGAAGTATTGGAAGCCGACCTGCTAGAGAAGAAAGCAGAAGCAAAGAGTTTTCTTCCAACCGAATTACAGCAATACGTTACGGATGACGCGAAAATTTGGAACTTGGAATTCCCATCGCTCGATACACCACCCAAAGTAAAAAGCATCCGCCTCGAAAAGCAGCCCGAGTTAGAAGGCGTGCTTACGGGCATTAAAGGACAGTACCTGATTTTGGACAACCAGTTTGTTTTTAACGTACGAAACCACGCTGGTTATTTTGTTCAATTCGGTTATTGAGCGGGTTTCTCTCATTGGAGTTCATTTCCTATCAAAAAGACGTGAGACGCTTCCCTTCGGCAAAAACTCAGGGCAGGCTCCAACGAAACAAGTAGAGACTGTGGCATTTCCCGTTTGTTTCCCTGAGGAACGAAGGGTCTCTTTTTTCGCTTTACAAGCCGGCCACTTCCTGCGCATTTCACCTCCTGGCATGGTCAGGTTGAGTGATACGGCATGGAGTTGTGCGGTATGGAATCGTATCGAAGCCCACCCTCGGTCTTCGATATACCCCGAAAGAAAATTCGGGGCACTCAGACTGACCCAACCTTTCGCTAAGACCTTCAAGGTTTTGAAAACCTTGAAGGTCTTTTGATTCCGTCATTCATCGAACTCCGCAAACAATTTAATCAGAACAGTTTCAACATTCGTCTTCTATTTTGCTAAATTGCGACACTATTTTAAAGTTGTACATGTTCTGAAATTGTTTTCATGAAAAGACTTTTACCTCTACTACTCATATCGGCCACATTTATTTCTACCAGCGTTTTTGCTGGCGGTGGTCCCACAAGTACTTGTCAAGATATTACCGTACAGTTAGACGGAACGGGCAACTACACTTTTCCAATTGGTAGTACTACGCCACAGATTGACGTCAACCAAGTTACACCATCAGGTATTTTCAATGGCACCAGTGTATGGCAGTCTTTTTTCCCTGTAGCGGATGGAGTTCTTTATAGCGGAATTATTCTTTTTTCAGCAACTTATACTCCAACGACTTCAACCACCGTCAACATATATGATGGGCAAGGTACCGGAGGCACGCTTTTGGCTTCAATGTCTTACTCAACTACGTTTGCTTCTGGACCTGCAGAATTCATTCTTGATCAAACAGTAAATGTCATTTCTGGAAATGAATACACAATTGAGATTGTGGATGACAATGGCGATATAATGCAAATAAGAAAGGGAGGCGCGTACGCAGGAACAGCTGGCGGAGTTGGTAGCATTACATCTGTAGATGACCTCGCCTTCAGCACCAAAGTTCTTCAACGGCCAGAAATTGACAATGGTTCAACTGCTAGCATTGGCTTGGCTTCATTTGGTGTTGACATTACCGCTTTCGACTGCTCTGATGTTGGAACTCCTGTAACCGTTACACTTACTGTAACTGAAAACCTTGGGGGATCTACCACTTGTACATCTACTGTAACGGTTGAAGACAACCAAGTGCCAGTTGCTGTCTGCCAAGACTTTCCTGTAAGCCTTGATGCAAACGGAGATGCAACCATTGTTGCGGCAGATATTGATGGTGGCAGCACGGACAACTGCTCCGTCACACTTTCGGCAGATATTACTGCATTCGATTGCGGTGATGTTGGGACAAACACGGTAACGCTTACAGTCACAGACCCAGACAGTAACACAGATGATTGTACTTCTACGGTAACTGTTAACGACAACACTCTTCCTTCTGCCAACTGCCAAGCTAAAACGCTTGTATTAGATGGTTCTGGAAGTGCCACTTTGGTAGTGGCAGATGTTGACAATGCATCGTCAGATAATTGTGGCGTTGACACCAGAAGCATCAGCAAAACATCTTTTACATGTGGAGATTTGGGAACAAACACGGTTGTTCTTACTATAACAGATGTAAATACAAACGTTTCTACGTGTAACGCTACAGTAACAGTGGAAGACAATCAAGCACCAATTGTTGTTTGCCCAGCAGACATAATTGTTTGCTCAACGGATAACAGCGGTAGCATTGTAGCTTACACAGAACCAGTTGGTACAGATAACTGTTCGGTTACCACCAACCAAACAGATTTAAGCGGTCTTACCAACGGTAGCCTTTTCCCTATTGGAACCACAACCCAAACATGGACTGCAACTGATGGAACCAACACTGGTTCTTGTTCTTTTGATATTACAGTAGATGCTTCGCCTATTGCAGATTACACGTTCTCTGCTGCTTGCGAAGGCGAATCAACATTCTTTACAGACCTATCAACCATTGATGCTTCATCTAGCATTGTAAACTGGACATGGAATATGGATGATGGTAGCGGAGCAATAACCTTGGTTGACCCTATCCATCAATATGCTGATACAGGCATGTATTCCGTTATGCTTACTGTTGAATCTGCAGAAGGTTGTTTCGATGATTCTAGCTACACCGTTCATGTAACGCCTGTACCAACTGCGGCTTTCATGTTTGTAGAAGCTTGTGAAGGCGATGCCACCGTTTTTACAAATGCTTCAACGATTGATGCTGGCAATCTAAATTATTCTTGGAATTTTGGAGATGGCAGCCCTGCTTCTACTGATGAGAATCCAATTTATACCTACACATTGGATGGAACTTACACCGTTACACTTACTGTAACAAGTGATGATGGCTGTGATGATGTTGTTTCTCAATCTGTAACAGTAGACGATTCACCAACTGCGCTTTTTACTGCATCTACAGAATGTGAAGGATTTGCTACCGAATTCACCAACTTAAGCTCTGGCGATGGAACACTTTCTTATAGCTGGGATTTTGGTGATTCAAGTCCATTATCAACTGACGCAAACCCAACTTACACGTATGCAGCTTTTGGCACCTATACCGTAGAACTTACCGTAACAAACGATAATCTTTGTGAGGATGTACACACAGTATCTGTAACTGTAAATGCACTTCCAACAGTAGATTTCTCTTTCTCTGATGTATGTGAAGGAACTCCTGCCACATTTGTGAATAGCTCAACTTCAGGCACAAACAGTTGGGAATTTGGAGACCTTACAAATTCAACGCTCACCAATCCGTCTCACACCTACTCTACTTTCGGATTGTATGATGTAACGCTAACAGTAACAGATGCTAACTTCTGTATCAGTTCATCAACTCAGCAAATTGAGGTTTATGACCTTCCAAACTTTTCGCTTACGGCAACAGATGTTCTCTGCTATGGAGAAGCAACTGGGGAGCTAGTTGCTGTAGCCGTTCCTCCAGCAGCAAGCCCTTGGACGTTGAGCATTGATGGCAATACGCCACAAGCAAGCGTAACGTTTGGTGGCCTCGAAGCAGGAACGTATGACATCACTGCCTTTGATGCCAATAGTTGCGAATTCACCGTTTCAGGAACAATTTCGCAACCTTCAGATACACTCGGACTAGACCTCGGTACAATTACAAACATTCTTTGCCATGGTGCCGAAACAGGTACCATCCAAGTAACTGGAACTGGTGGAAGTTCTCCTTACATGTATTCGGTTGATGGAAATACGGCACAGCCTTTCGGAACGTTCAACCTGTTGGAGGCTGGAGACCACGATATTCAAATTACAGATTTTAACTTATGCGTTTTCGATACAATCATCACACTTACCGAGCCTGACACGTTAATTCTCACACCAGTAGCCTCAAGCGATTTGCTTTGCAACGGAGATAACTCTGGAAACTTGACCGTTCTCGGAACAGGTGGCGTTGCTCCTTACGATTACAACGTAAACGGAGGAGCGTATGGCACTTCGGCCATGTTTGATAACCTACCAGCAGGAACACACATCGTTGGTGTTTTAGATGCTAACGGATGTACAGACACGCTTCATGTTACGTTGAATGAACCTGGTATTTTAATGCTATCGCTTACCTCCAGCGCTGATGCGTTGTGTTTCGAAGCTTTAAATGGTTCTATAGAAACGATGGCATCGTCTGGAACTGCCCCTTACCAATACAGCTTAGATGGCGTTAGTTTTCAAGGTGCTGGTTTGTTCCAAGGCCTTGGTGCTGGAACTTATACCATTACTGTAAAGGATGCCAACGGATGTTTGGATGACCTTACAGAAAGCATCTTTGAACCGAGTGAATTGACCATTGAAACCAACTCATCCCCTGTTTCTTGTTTTGGAGATACAACTGGAAGTATTCAGATTATTGCCGATGGAGGAACTACTTCTTATGAATATTCAATTGACAATGGAGTAACTTTCCTAGCCACATCATCATTCACCGATTTGGAAGGTGCTAATTACTTGACCATTGTAAAAGATGCCAACGGATGTACTGCTTCGGAAGGAGTTGTGATTTCTGAACCAACATCAGCGTTTGATTTAGCCGCTAACGTTACAAATGTGGCTTGCTTAGGCGGCTCAACTGGTTCTGTTTTACTTGTTGGTTCAGGCGGAACACCTACTTACATGTATTCTGAAAACAACGTTGATTTTATTACGTCAAATACGGTGGGTGATTTCCCTACTGGAAACTTCACGTTGTATGGCCAAGACTTGAATGGCTGTGTTGATAGCGTTCAGTTTTTTGTGGGGCAGCCAGCTACAGCGGTTACAATTACAAACACATTGCTTGCAAATCCAGCATGCCCTAATCAAGCTTCGGGTTTTGTAACAGTACAGGCTACTGGCGGAACTCCTGGCTACATGTACTCTTCAAACAACGGAACTACTTATCAAACAAGTCAGATTCTTGCGGGCGTAAGTGGTGGCAACCATCTTATTGTAGTACAAGATGCCAATGGATGTACCGATGTTGACACGGTTACGCTTGTAAGCCCACCAATTATTGACATCGCCATTGACACAATCGTTGGTGTTGACTGTGAAGGAGACGTTAATGGTGAGATTCGCGTTACTGCTTCAGGTGGTACGCCTTCTTTTTCCTACAGATTAAATGGAGGTAATCTTCAAACAAATGGAGATTTTTCAAATCTTACTGATGGAATCTATCAGATTGCGATAATGGATGTGAACGGATGTACGTATGCTGAGTCTTTTAGCGTGACTGCTGCGCAAATGCAGCCTATTTCTGGTTTCAGTTTCACAACAAGTGGCGAAGCTGTTCTGTTCCAAAACAACTCTTCGTTTGGAACGTCTTATTCTTGGGAATTTGGAGATGATTCAACCAGTACCGAAGCAGCACCAATTCATATTTATGACCAACCTGGAGAATATGATGTAACCTTGACCGTGACTAACGATTGTGGTAGCAGCAGTATTACCTTAAATGTTTCTACTACAGCTACTGGAATTGAAACAAACGAAGAGATGACTTTCGGATTGTACCCGAACCCCGCTTCTACCGAACTGTTCCTTACTAGTTCTAAGGACATCGAAGAAGTAGTGGGAATTGAAGTCGTATCTATTTCAGGTCAAGTAATGCTGGCAGACAAATTGAATTCACTACAATCGAATAACAGAACAAAAATCAACGTGAACGGATTGGCTCAAGGGATTTATTTCCTTCGGGTTGTTTCTGAGACTAACCAGTCTGTTCTACGCTTTGACATTATCAAATAAGAATAATCAAGGATGAAGAAGATGAGAATCCTGTTTTCAATATTGGCCCTTATCACATTTAAGGCTAATGCAACCATCGATGCTGTTGACTTTACGCCAACCTTAGTATGCGAAGGCTCGCAAACCACTTTTTCTAGTACGTCTGTAGTATCCGGTGGATCCAGCATTATCGCTTGGAACTGGGATTTAGATGCAGATGGGCAATTTGATGATGCTTTCGGGCCAAGCATCAACTATCAGTTCAATGCTGCCGGAACATTTAACGTAGGTCTTCAGATTATCACAGACCAAAGCGAAACAGCAGCGGCTTACAAACTGATTACGGTGAATGCCGTACCTGCGGCCAACTTTACTGCAGCCGATGTTTGTGAAGGTTCTTCAACACTTCTCGAAGACCAGTCAACAATTTCTAGCGGTTCTGTTGTAATCTGGCAATGGGATTTGGATAATGACGGATTGTATGATAACGGAACTGGAAGCAGCATCACCAACGATTTTGGAGCTGCAGGAAGTTATGTTGTTGGAATTCAAGTCACCAGCGATGCGGGTTGTCAATCCACCACATCTCAAGGTATAACGGTTGACCCAATGCCTACCGTGGAGTTTTCGGTTGCAGATGTTTGTTTAGGAGACGAGACCCAATTTACAGCCATTAGCACTGTTAGTTCGGGGCTAGTAACCGATTATGATTGGGAGTTGAATGGCAACGGTTTTTTTGACGATGCTTCTGGTTTGACTAGTTCTACCCAATTTATTTCTGATGGAAATTATCAGATTGGATTGCAGGTTACTTCTGACCAAGGTTGTGTAAACGACACATTCCAATTGGTAACAATTGCACCTTTTCCTTACGTTAATTTTAGTTTTGACAATGCTTGTCAGAACACCAATGTTCAGTTCACCAACCTTACAGGTAACGTAGTTGGAACTATTGGTTATGAATGGAGCTTTGGAGTTGAAGGAACATCTACGGATATCAGCCCTTCATTCTCATTCTCAGGAGCTGGTCTTGCCCAAGTTGAACTAATCGGACTTACATCCTACGGGTGTGCAGATACGCTTGTACAAACTGTTAATATTAATCCTTCTCCAGAAGCTGAGTTTACTGCCGATAGTGTGTGCTATGGAGAAACAACCACTTTCATAAACATTACGGATCCAAAAGGATCTACTGTAGAAAATTATTTCTGGGATTTTGGTGATAGTAACGTCAGCGTTGCTTTTAATCCTACCCATCAATATAACGCACCTGGTGAGTATGATGTAACACTCATTGCCTACACTACCGATGGCTGTAGAGATACGATTATACATGCAGTTAGGGTTTGGGAACTTCCTACTCCAGAAATTACTGCAAGTGGCCCAGTTTTTTTCTGTGAGGGAGAAAATGTTGACCTTACGGTTAATCCTGACGGAACACCAACTTTCTGGAGCACAGGCGAAACAACTCAAACAATTACAGTTGACACAACGGGAGATTATCAGGTTACCATTACCGATGCCAATGGCTGCCAAGGCGAAACATCCATTTTAATATATTCTTGGTTGTTACCTGAACTTACCATAAGTAATGACACCACTATTAGCTTAGGTGAAGATGTTCCACTTTGGGTTACAGGAGCACTAACTTACGATTGGCAACCATCTACATACCTAGATGATTCTTCTAGTGACATGCCAAACAGCATTTCACCTAAAGAAACCATTACCTACTCTGTTGTTGGAACGGACGTAAATGATTGTCAATCCGATGCATCGGTAACTATCAAGGTTGAGGTTGACTACAACCTAAAACCAGTTAATCTTTTCACTCCTAATGGCGATGGCACCAACGACCGATTCTACATCGGAAACATAGAGTGCTATTCCGATTGTCAACTGAATGTTTACAACCGTTGGGGACTTCAGGTGTATTCATCCAATTCTTACCAAAACGATTGGAAAGGGGTTTTCAACAATGACCCTCTTCCTGATGGAACCTATTACTATATAATTGAATGTGATGGTAGAGAAGACCGCTTTGACGGTGCAGTAACCATTTTGAAATAAAAACCCAAGCACAATACACGAAATCCTACTCGAATGAGAAAGATATACGTTTCACTTTTCCTTATTGGCCTTTTGAGCCACAGCTGGTCGGCCTTTGCGCAGCAGACTCGCCTATCAAGCCTTTACAAGGAAAACCGATTTTTAATAAACCCTGCAAATGCCGGCTATGGTGAAGGACTAATGGGTTTTCTCAACTACCGTAATCAATGGAGCAACGTTCAAGGTTCCCCAACGACTGGTATATTGAGTTTACACACACCTTTGGGCAGAAACACCAATATTGGCACCAACTTGGTTTATGACAAGACCAATTTCGTCACTACGGTAAACGCAAAACTAGCTTACGCTCACGATATTAAATTAGCTGCTGACCATCAACTTACCTTAGGTGTTGGAGTAGGAATTAACCATGTTCAGCTTGATTTTGGCAGTGCGGTTGTAGAAGACCCAAGTGACATCATTCTTGCTAACGGAAACATAGGCAGTACTTCTTTCGATCTTGATGCAGGTTTGCGTTATAGCTGGAAAGGGCTCTTGGAAATTGGTATTGCTGCTCCTCGTGTGCTAGAATCTGTTGCGGTTATTAAAGCTAAAGGCAAGGAAGATGAGTTTGTTTACGACCTTTCCCGTCACTTTAGCGCATATGTTGGGTACGACTTTTGGATTAAAGACAAGTGGCTCATTGGCCCTTCAGCAATGGTGCGCTGGTTGCCTTACAAAACAAACATCTCTTACGATGGAACGGTTAAATTCGGATATAAGGAACTTGTTTGGGCTGCCTTTACTTGGAGAGCCGAAACCGGACCTGTTGCCGGAATTGGTTTTAAAGTTGCTGATAAATTCACCGTTGGTTATGCGTATGATTTCACCTTGAACGGAATTGATGGCAATCCGGGTGCACCATGGTCTAACGAAATTATGATTGGATTTCATTTGGACGGCTTTAAGAAGCGTATCAAAAAATTGGAAGACGACATGGCGGGAATGCAGCAAGATAATGAGCTGCTTTACGACAAAATGGATTCACTTGAAACCGAACTCAATACCAAAATGGACTCTTTGGGTAACGAGGTGGATGGCGTGAAATCACGAGTTGACGAGCAGGACGAAGACCTTATTCGACTTCAAAAAGAAATTGAAGGTTTGAACAAGGAAATTGAAGATGTAAACAGCCGCATGATTGACACTAACATGCTGAAAGGCATATTGCAGCAAATCACTCCGTACGAGAATGAAGATGGTTCAATCGGCATGAGCAAGTCTGAGCTTGAAAGTGGTTATTATGTAGTTATAGAGTCGTTCAGAAAAGTGGAAAACGCTTGGAAAGCAATTGAAATCTGGAAGAAAAAAGGACGCAATGCAATCATTGTTTACAATGAAGAACGTAAGTGGTTCTACGTTTATTCAACCAAGTTTGACAAACTGAAACCTGCGTTGAAAGAAATGAAGAAGACACGTAAGAAAGACGTTCCGGATGCGTGGGTACACAAGTATCGTATTGATGCAGAAGACCTGAAAAAATAGTGTCACTACTCTCCCCTATTCAAAAGGCCAACCTGAATTTTATTTTGGTTGGTCTTTTTAAAATACGCATGATTGGTTTTGTGCGCGCAAGACTGGTTGAATGTTTAGGTGAAAAAACAGTCATTAAAATTCCTCTTAACCGAAGAACACGAAATCATCTAGGTAGCATGTATGTTGGGGCGCTGGCTACAGGCGCAGATGTAACTGGCGCTTGGATTGCCTTTGACCACTTGGCGAGAACAAAGAAGAAAGTCTCCATCATTTTCAAGAATTTTTCTGCTGAGTTTATAAAGCGAGCAGATGCAGACGTCTATTTCACTTGTTTGGATGGCCCTAAAGTTTTGCAGGCTTTCAATGACACAATTGCAGATGGAGAACGCAAAAACATTGAGCTGCAAGTAGTAGCCACGGTTCCGTCTAAGTATCAAAACGAGCCAGTTGCCAAGTTTAAAATGACCTTGAGTATGCGCTATAAAAAGTGCTAATCAATTCCGAGGTAACAAAATTCTAGTACTCGTCATTCACCTGTTCAATAGACGGAAAAACAACACTTTCATCTCCAGCTCTTCTTGCCCAAGCCAAATATTTGCCAGTTCCAATACACGCATATGCCCTCAAGGAATCTCCTGATGCCATACTCGTGTGCTGAAATCGTTTCCATTCTTTGTTTTGTTCTTGTACGCATACCATAACATCAATTGCCTTATCGCACGTATTTTTCAAATAAACCACGTAACTATCATTCCAGTTTGCACATTGAGAACAGTCCTCACCCCAACCAGAACGATATTTCTCAACGCAATCGCTATAGCTCATTGCATCTGCCTGGGCAAATGCAGAAACGCTATGAACCAACAAACCTAAAACGGACAAAATTATTATCGCTGTACTTTTCATAGAACCTTATTTACAATGATTATTCTTGAGAATTAACTTGGCTTCTTCGTTACCAAGTTTTCTAGACTTTTTCCAGTCTGCACAAGCTTCTTTAGGCAGACCTAACCCTGTTTTTGCCCAACCCCTGTTATTATACGCTTCCTGATTTTTTGGGTCGAGCGATATGGCTTGGTCAAAGTCTGCTAACGCAGAATTGTAATCGTCTATTTTATTGTAAGCGCTTCCGCGGCTGATGTAAGCAAAAGAATGAGTGTTGTGTAATTCAATCACATGACTAAAATCTTCAATAGCCTTATTGTACTTTTTCTGAACAGAATAACAAAAACCTCTTCTCAAATACGCATTTACATTTTCAGCATCCGAAGCAATAACCTGAGTATAAAATACAGATGCTTCCTTATAGTTCCCCGAGACAAACTCCTTCTCCGCCTTGTTAAAAATGTAATCCACATTTTGAGCAAGACCAAAACTGGTTCCAAAAAACACATTCGCAGATAACATTAGAAATCGCATGCTAATATTTTTCAAACATTTCTTCCAGTACTAGCTTTAGCTTACCCTTCACTTCACTACCAACTACATTATCGCCTAATCCTATTACCACTCTGTTTCTGTAACTTTTCTTGTTTCGTTCCCTTGTTAAGGTTTTTTCGACACATCCTTCAAGGTCGGAATAACATTTGATAGATACTGCATTATCCACCTCAGAAAACTTTAGTGACTTCATGTCCAAATCAAACACATTCACCTTATCCACTTTAACCTGCTTTCCTTCTCTAAACCCCTTTACAATCAGAATTTTTTTCTTATTTGAAACCACATAATCACCTCCAATTACTTCGTTAAACGTTTTGATTTCGGAAAGTACGTCTTGGCCAAATGCTTCGGATACCATTGCTGATAAACACGTGATAGATAAAACTGAAAGGAAACTGGTCAGGTTCAATGATTTTCTACTTTTAGATTTGTCCAGCATACAAGATGCAGCCAATGCAAAATATTTGTTCAAAACTCTTACTCTTCCTACTTGCTTTTGTTTCATTTGCTGCAGCCGCTCAAGACATATCCATCCTCATTAAATTTAAGGTTGATGACGGGAACTTCAATGAAGCCAAGGTTATTGTGACTGAAAACGGTACGGAAAAAGAAGTGTTTGACCCTGCTAAGTCTAAAATGATTCCAAAGCTTGAGTTCGACAAAAACTATCTTATCACATTCGAGAAACCGGGATACATTACCAAAAAGGTAGAAATCAACACTAAAAAAGTTCCAGAAGACATCAGGCAAGACAATTTAGATTTTGACTTTGCCGTAGAGATTTTCGAGCAATACGAAGGAGTAAATACGGTCATCTTCAACCAACCTGTTGCCAAGTGGTTTTACGATACACAGGAAGACGAATTCACATATGATACTGACTACACGAAAAGCATCCAATCGGCACTTATCAGCTTTGAAAAAGAATATGAAGAGGTTAAAAAGGCCGCGCCAAAAGTTGATACTGCAGCACGAGCAGCAAAGCAAGCAGAAGAAGCTAAAAAGGCAGAAGAGGCAAAGGCCAAATTGGAAGAAGAAAAACGAATACTTGCTGAGGCAAAGGCAGCAAAAGAAGAAAAGGATAGACTAGAAGAAGAACAGATCTTGTCTGAAATTGCCAAACAGAAAGAAGAGGCTGAACGGAAAAAGCAGCTTGCAGAAAAACGAAAGGCAATGGAGGCAGCGGCCAAATTTGAAGAAGAACAACGACAAGCTAAACTCAAATCTGAGGAGGAGAATCGTAAAATACTAGAAGCTAAAGCCGAAGAGGAAAAGAGACTTGCCAAAGCAAAAACAGAGGAAGAGGAGCGTCAAGCTGATTTGAAAACAGAAGAAGATCAGCGAAAGGCGACTGAAATGAAAGCAGCAGAGGATGCGAAAGCTGCTAACAAAGCCAAGGCTGAAGACGAAGAACGTGCTCGCAAAAAAGCGGAATTAGAGGAAGAAATGCGTGCTGCCAAATTGGAAGCTGCTGAAGAGGAAAAAAGACGTGCCCAGATAGAAAAAGAAGAGATTGAACGCAGACAGCAAGAAGCTGATGAACGGAGAGCTGAAGAAGAAAGATTAGCAATTGCTCGTGCGCAACAAGAAGAAGAAAGAAAAAAACTGGAAGCAGCTAAAAATGAGGTAGAGCTGAATAAGCAGGCCAAATCTAAAGCTGCATTTGAAGAAGAGCGAAAACAAAAAGCGAAAGCAGCTTATGAGGTTGAGCAGCGCGCCAAAGCTCAGTCTAAGTCTGTTAGCGAAGCGCAAACAAGAAATCGTTCAGAAGCTGTGGCCAAAATGGAAGAAGAGCGTAAAAGCCTATCTATTAAGGACGCTGGGAGTGTAGTTTCTCGTGCTGAAGAAATTATTGAAGAAGAGAATCGCATAATTACTCAAATTACTGTTGTTCGTGAGAGGATGCAATACGTTTACAAAAAAGTTGCTTATAACTGGGGTGGTGTTTACTATTTTCGTGATGATGATAGTATAACTAATGCTGTTTTTAAGCTAGAAACGGCCGAATAGACCATGAACGCCAACGAGTATTTAAGTAAGATTGAAATTCAGGAGCTTCTTAAGAAGTCTGATTTAAAAGCTGGGTGAAAGAGGCTGATACGAATTACGAATTCCGCTACGCGGTACGAATATGACGAATTGCGGAC
>Ga0316209_1002758_pt1 | contig 13352 bp, 11 predicted proteins | sample 6monopyrite_MG_FD_204945 | JGI IMG/M metagenome (GOLD analysis project Ga0316209, IMG submission 204945) | Microbial mat bacterial communities from mineral coupon in-situ incubated in ocean water Damariscotta River, Maine, United States -... | ecosystem: Environmental > Aquatic > Marine >...
CAACATGTTTATTATCGCCTTTCTGAAATTGATCAAGTTTAACGAAAAGTGTACAGCCTTCTTTTGTAAAAGGCTTATGTCGCGAGCCGGGTGGGTTTCGAATATAGGTGCCTGCCGGGTAGTCGTCGTTTTCATCAGAAAAGACACCTTCCAATACGTAAATTTCTTCGCCTTGAGGATGTAAATGAGCGGGAAAATAAGAACCGGCTTCAAATTTTACAAAGCTGGTTGTATGTCCAGATTCAGCGGCTTCACGCTCAAGCGGTATGCGTGAAACACCATCCGCAGGGCTTTTTACCCACACCTGAGCATCGGGTCGCAGGCAAGTGGCCCTGCTGAAATCCATATTTAGAAGTAGGTCTGTGTTCATCCGTTCTGTTTTATCAAGATTTTTGATGTGTATCAATACTTCGTTACAAATTAATACATAGAATCGATATAAATTAAAAGAGGTTACATTTATGGGCGTATTTGGTAGCTTGTTTGATGATCTTACGGGTTGGCTAACCGTTGGGATAATCATATTTATGTTGGTGATGATGGCTTACTTGTTTAGCATGTTTATAAATAAATCATCACCACACGATAAAAAGTAAGCGTTGTTTTAAGGCTTATAAACTTGAGACTGATATTGGTAAGTGCTCCAGTTTATATCAGCGCCAGTTAATAACGGAATTGATATAAAACCGATTACACCGATAATAGCCATAATTATCGCACCTAGAAATGCGCTGCCAAAGCTTTTAACTTCAAAACCTGGTACCAGAGACGCAGCCAGCATTATCATTAAGGCATTAATCACTAATGCGAATAAACCAAATGTAACAACAGTTAAGGGCGCAGTTAAAAACCATAGTGCGGGTCGAATAAAAGCGTTTATTAATCCAAGTACTGTTGCAGCAATTAAAAAAGATAAGGCGTTTTTAGATTTAATGCCTGAGATTAGCAAAGTGGCAAAACCCAGTCCGATTGCAGTGGCTAACCAGGCTATGAGTAGGGCGGTCATAGAATATATTCCGTTTTTATAATGTCAGGTGTGATGCATTAGTGTGAAAAAGGGTTTTGTGTTTTATCTACAGAAAAGCTGTCACCTGAATTTTTTTCTTTAGGTGTAGAGTTTACTTCTTTGCTTTTGGCAATGTTTTTAGTTTTTTGTGCGCAACATTCGGCAATTTCAGCCAGGGCACTTTTTTCGTCTACTCTTACCAGAGTAAACCCACGTTGATAAGTTTCATACGATATTGAATTATTAATTTTTAAAGTTGTGTCGACACGTAAGTAATAACGTTTGTTAGGTTTGAGTGGAAATTTTAATTGTGTTATACCTGAATAATTTTTTTCAGGCTCTATTTCAAATGTGGTGTTAACCGGCGGTAATTTTAATAAATATTTTTTGCCAATTTTTAAACTAAATTTAATCTCGTTATTCACTAAAAAATCAGGTGAATACATTGCATTCGACATTGCGGCCGGGCGATAAATATAAACTACCGCTTTCTCTTTATGCGTCGCAACAGGTGTAAGTGTTGTTGTAAGATTAGTAGAGCTGCATGCAAATAGAGTTAGTATGCATAATGAGATAAAAATGATTAAAATTTTGTTATTCAAAGCTTAGTCTATAACCTGCAGCATCGAGGTGGTCTATTTCATTAATTAGGTCGGCGAGTGTCATGCTATGTTCATCTAGCCAGCCATCAGGAAAGATTAAATTGATATCTTTGTCTTTAATTGATATGGCTATTTTAGGAATAGCCTGATCGGTACGGCCCCTGTGTAATAATACAGCGAGACGAAGTAATACGCACATGTATTTTCCGGCTTTGACAAAAGGTTTCATTAGCGATTTAAATGTTTCTGTTCTAAATTTGCTCCGATGAGACAAAACCAGAGCGGCTAATAAAGCTTGTTCCTGGCGAGAGAAGCCCTGCAAGTCGGCGTTGCTTAAAATATATGCACCGTGTTTATGGTAATTATTATGTGATACCTGTAGGCCGATCTCATGCATCATCGCAGCCCATTTAATGAGGGGTTGAATTGACTCAAGATCAAGTGATAATTGATTGTTGGCAGAAAGGTATAAGTTTTCAACCGTTTTAGAAATACGTTTAGCCTGTGGAATGTCGACGCTCCAGCGAGTCATTGCTGCTTCAATAGTTGCATCGCGGACATCGTGGCGGGTAATTCGTCCAACAAGATCATAGAGTAGGCCTTCGCGCATACTATGATCAGAAACTCGCATATTATCGATCTGTAATATTTTAAAAATCGATAATAATACTGAGAGCCCACCTGCTATAACAGGTTTTCGACTGTCACTTAAACCCGAGAGTTTTAAATTGTCAATGTGATTGGCATCGATTAGAGCCTTGCGTAGTTTGCGTAACGATTGATAGTCGATACCATCTTTACACCAGCCTTGCTCGTGAACAATATTACCTATGGCTTTAATTGTTCCTGAGCATCCGATTGCTTCACTCCATTTTCCCTTTTTAAAATCCATCGTTTGCGGCAGTAGCGTCAGTGCCGCATGAGTCTCAGCGGATTTCATATTGGATTTGGTAATAACGCCTTCGTTAAAGAAACGTTTGTTAGCACTAACGCAACCCATATATAGGCTCTCACGGCGTATGGGTTGCATACCTTCTCCGATGATAAACTCAGTGCTGCCACCCCCGATATCGATGACAAGTCGACGGCCTTCAGACGTTGCCAGGCCATGTGCAACACCGAGATAGATTAACCTGGCTTCTTCACGACCCGCGATTATTTCTATGGGATGATTGAGTATTTGTTCGGCTTTTTCGACAAATGATGATGTGTTAGTCGCGATACGTAGGGTATTTGTGCCCGCCACACGAACAGCATTATGGGATAGCGCACGAATTCGTTGAGAAAAAGATTCTAGACATTCAAATGCTCTATTTTGTGCGGCATCATCAATGGCGCCATTGTTGTTCAGCCCTGCACCAAGTCGTACATTTTCTCGTAATCTATCAATAATTGATAAAGTACCAGATGGTTCAAGTCGAGCAACAATCATATGAAAACTGTTTGAGCCCAGGTCAATGGCGGCAACCGTTTCGGGCAAGTCTTGTTTCGTTACATTCATATCATTGCTAAAGTTGAGTTATGTGCCATAACTGATGCATCATACCTTAATTTTTATTTGCTGTGAGTTAAAAGTTATATATCGTGTGTTCGAATTTTATTACATCGAAGCCTTGTAGAGTAGGAATTTTTTGTTGTTGTTTTATGTTCTTAACGTCTGTCGTAAGTGCTGTAGAACAAGATAAAAAAATGGTAAGCGAGACTAAATCAGCCGAAAGTAATGTTGATGCGGTAATAAATAAAAGCGAGCCAACAATTAATTTGAATGACAAGGAATATGAAATTAATCGAAAAGAACATCCCGAGAATCCATGTGACCGAGGATTGGACACACATTATTATGAAAAACGATGGTATGACGATACACAAGCATATGTAAATTCTAGATTTTGTGAACCTGCATTATGGTTTGATAACTTTTTTGCAAATGACCGTATCTTTGAAGAAGGTGTAGCAGGTACATATATACGTTGGCGAAATGATTTTACTTACGACGAAGAAGAATATTTTGAGTTCAGAACCAGACTTACTGCCAGTGTGTCACTTCCGGGGATGAAAAAAAAATTACGCCTGACATTTGAAGGTGATGAAGATGAGGATTTGAGAGATATTGCACCTGGTGATAGTGAGGAGGCAAGAAACTCTTTGGGGTTGCAATTTGATTTTCTGGAAAATGCAAGATCAAAATTTAATGTCAGTATTAGTTTAAGTCCTAGAATTCGTTTTCGTTATCGATACACGCTGCCGCTGACTGAGTCAATAACATTGCGATTAACTCAGGAAGTTCAGAAAGAAGAGAGTTTTGCTAGCGCGCGTACTCGTTTTGATTTTGAAAAATTATTTTATGAGCATTTTTTATTCCGTTCATCAACAGAAGGAAAGTTTTCTGAAGAATTTGATGGCGCTGACTGGCTGCAGGCTTTTATTATATTCCACCGCCTGGATAGTAGAACATCTTTATCGTATGAAACCAGTGCGAAAGGGATTACGGAGCCTGTTTCAGAAATAATAGATTACAGGGTTGCTTTCCGTTTCAGGAAAAACTTTCATAGGAAATGGTTGTTTTATGAGATCTCTCCGGAGATGACCTGGCCGATAACATTTGATGACAAACGATCTTTCGTCGAACAGGAGCGACGTTCCAAGTGGCGTTTATTTTTTCGTATAGAAGTACATTTTGGTAATGTTCAAAATAAATCATATACCGATTACAATAAAATTCGTTGAGTTTAGTGAGGTTTAATCAGTATTTAATATTACGTTGCTTCGGTAGTTTCTAGAAAAGCGGCCAGTTCACGAACGGTTGGGTTATCAAATAAATCTGAAATATCAATTTTACCTGGAAATAATTCTTCTAACTGCTCGTGAATGTCTGCTAGCGCAAGTGAGCTTATGCCGATTTCAAATAAATTGTCATCAAGAGTAATATTTTTATCACTAACCGTCGAGTTGCAGACTTGTAAAATTGAACTTTCAACTGAGTCAGTCATGATCTCTTCATGAGTGTTGGATGTTACGTTAAGAGTTAAGTTAATGTCGTTGAGTATCGTATCGTAGTCACCATTGATATATTCTTCGTTAAGCAGATGCCTTTGTATTTTTCCGCTAGTTGTTTTCGGTATGCGTTTTACAGGGATAACATTCTTAACTTCAGCACCAGTTTGCTCATTGATGGTTCTCTTAACGTCTTTTATTAGCGGAACAAAAGATTCAAGATCACCTCGGTGTAAGATGAAAATAATCAGTTCATCTTCGTTGCTATTTTGTTTTCTTGCGCCTGTTGCTACGGCTTTTCCTAGTTCAAGCTGGTCGAGGTTGTGAAGAATGTTTTCCAGATCATGTGAATATAAATTTAATCCATTAACAAAAATAATATCTTTTATTCTGCCAGTGATAATCAATTCGCCATCGATAAAAACACCAAGATCGCCAGTGTCCAACCAGCCATCACTTGTAATTAGTTGACGGTTAATTTCTTCCGCTCGGTAGTAACCTTTAGTGACGTTGTCACCTTTCAGTTGAATTTTACCTACTGTTTTGTCGCTTAACGCTTTGTTGTCTAAATTTGTAATGCGTATAACGCAGTCTCGTACCGCTCTTCCAACATGAACGAATGTTGTAGTATCTTCATCTTCATCAGCAATTTCTACTAAGTTGCCTACAGCTAACCGTGAGCGTTTTAATTTTGTGTGTTTTATCCCTTCACCAAGAGTTGGGAACGATACCGCCAGACTAGCTTCTGCTAGTCCATAAACCGGAAACATCGTATTTGATTTGAGGCCATATATGGACATGGCCATCAAAAATTGTTCGCATAGCTCAAAGGATATAGGTTCTGCGCCATTAAAAATTAATCTCACATTTTCCAGGTTAATGGTTTCTATGCCTTTAGCTTCAAAAACTTTTAAAAAGTGTTTATAACCAAAATTAGGCGAACATAATATGGTTGATTTTTCTTCACTCGCAACTGTTAACCATAATAATGGCCGGCGTACGAATACACTGGTGTCCATAAGAGTTAGATTGACACGGAGGACAAGAGGAGTCAGGTGATTGCCAATCATGCCCATGTCGTGTGTAAGTGGCATCCAGCTAAGAAATTTATCTTTTGATGTGAGATTCGAACCTTCAATAATGGCACGAATATTTGTCATCAGGTTTTTATGAGTTAGAACTACGCCTTTAGGGTCACTGGTTGACCCAGAAGAAAATTGAATAAATGCGATATCGTCTGGGTTGACATTAATTTCCTGACCAGGCTGTGAAATATCTTCAATACTTTCGATGAGTATGCACCTGGTTCGTACTTGCTCGGCCTCTTTGACGAGGTTGTTTTTTTCACAAAAAGAAAGAAGTTGTTCTTGAGATTTTGTATCTGTGTATAACCAGGGTGACTCAAGCTGTTTTAAGATGCGCAGTAATTTAAAACGATGTTCATCATTAGTGGCAGTACTAACGGGCACGGGTATGATTCCACCATAAAGGCCCGCCCAAAATGAATCCAGAAAAAATTCATTATTGGCGGTATGTATAACAAGTTGTTCGCCTGGTTTTATATTGGACTTTTGTAGGTGAAATAAGATACCGATAGCGCGATTTTTAAGATCTTTATAGCAGACATTAGATCTGTTGTTACCACTACGTAGGTAGTTAATGCCGTGCGTTTCGCTAAGATTATTATCCAGCGCCTGAGTTAGTGTTGTGAACGTTATCGACATTATTTCAGAGTATCAATTATGGTCGAATTATTATCGACGTTGAGAGTAATTTTGTAAGTAGAGATTTTATATTAACGCAGACTAATCTGCATCATTATGCTGTATTTAGTGCGTAGATTGATAGCAGGTTCAATTTCGATAGTCTGGTCGGGTATGGCTTCGAGTTTAAAATGCTTGAGTAATATCGAAAGGTGCGTCTGCATTTCAACATATGAAAAATATTCACCAATACAGCGTCGTGAGCCGGCAGAAAACGGGATAAAAGCAAATTTATGTTTCAGGTTTGCTCCATCGTCAGCAAAGTGCTGTGGATAAAAAGAGTCGGGTTTATCCCAGAGTTTGGGGTCGCGGTGTGTGAAATAAGGTGAGAGAAAAATATTGGTACCGGCCGGAATGCTGTAACCCGAAACCACATCATCACTAATCGCTTTACGGCTAAATAGCCAGACAGGTGGATAAAGTCTTAATGCTTCGTCGATACATTGTTTGATAAATGTTAAATTTTGTATGTCGTCGGTATCTATGGTGTCATTTTTAACATACTCAAGAGACTCGTTATACGCCAGAGCTTCTGCTTCAGGATGTTGTGATAATTCGTACCAGACCCAGTTGAGTGTGCCTGCAGATGTTTCATGACCGGCGATGATCATAGTCATGACTTCATCAATAATTTCTTTATCAGACATGCTCTCGCCAGCTTTATCAGTGGCCGACATTAGCGCGTCGAGTAAATCCTGGTTTGCAGGTGGGTTATCTCGTCTGGTATCGATGACTTTCTGTATCAATTTCCCTAATTGACGGAATCTCATAGCAACAGAAAGGTCACGTGTCGGGTCATCGACGAGAAATGAAAAGGGGTTTTTACCGTGTTCAGCAATAATCGTATCAAGGTCATTACTAATCAGCGCACGTAATATAACCTCCAGTGCAAATGCACTCATCTCCGTGGTGATGTCGATACTTTCGCCCGATTCAGCAAGTTTTTTCCACTTTGGTATTAATTTTAGAGTGACACTCTTAATCATTTCGCATAATTGCAAGATGTCACTACGATTAAATGCCGGTTGAATCATGGTGCGTTGACGACGCCAGAATTCGCCATCACTGACTATAATACCATTTCCTAACAGCATTTTTACGCGTTCAAACCCCGGGCCTTTGTGATAGTTTTTGTGATTACTTATAAGAATATATTTGATGGCGTCCGGATCAGTGATGAGATAGCTCAGAGATTTACGTTTCTCATCGTTTAATTTAATGATATTGCCATATTGACCCAAAAGTTTTGCCATGGCCATTTGAGATTCGATATCGATATCAATAGTTAGAGGCTCATCTGGCCCCGGCGCAAGCGTAATTGATTTGGCAACTTCAGACATAATTGGCTTAAAAATAGTAGAATTTGATAATGAATAGTGTTCGATTATATTACATTAAGCACACCGGTGAGAGTGATCTATCTCAAATAGGTACGTTGCAGGTCGAGCAGTGGCTATCGTCATTATCTGTACAGAAGCAAGGCGCTATACAACGACTATTGCATCACAGAAGCCAGGTGAATTCATTAGCAGGATTGCAGCTGTTGAAAATGTGCGCAATGGACTCGGGAATCAAAAACTTTGATTTGAAAGAGATTGAATATCCAGAATCAGGTAAGCCGTTCTGGAAGTCAGAAGACGCCTTTTTTGACTTCAATATTTCGCATTCTGGTGATTTTATACTGGCCACTTCCAGTCAGTCAGTTTCGGTGGGTATTGATGTCGAAAAAATAAAAGAACTGAAACGTTTAAATTTTAAAATGGTAATGTCGACAGAAGAGTTAGCACAAATTCAGAAACAGCCGATGCTGTTTTTTTCTTTGTGGTCTAAAAAAGAAGCCGTTGTGAAAGCAGCGAATACAGTTGGTCTGGCAAGGATGAGCGAGGTTAATTTGAATGCTCTTAGCGCGGAACTGGATGATAAAATCTGGCACTTGAAAACAGTTGATCTAGATGAGGCCTATGCGATTAATCTTGCTACTTCAGAAAACATAGATGAATTCATTGTAAAACAAATTCAACTAACAGAATTAGATTAATTTTATGACAAACAATCCATACGGTAAAAAAACACAAGACACATCGGCTAATGAAACATCAGACGAAGTGTCAAATGGCAAAGTAGAAAAAACCAAAAAGAAGACCCGTCAGATGACGGTTAAAAGAAAAGTTAGCTACGTATTATTAAAACCGATGATACTGATAATAGTTAACTTTATCTGGCTAACGTGTAGGGTAAAGATAATCGGGCAGGGAAACATGGATGCCGTTATAAATAAACAAAAACCGGTTATTCCATGTTACTGGCATCAACAACATTTATTTTGTGCCTGGTACATGTTGAAACAGATCAAACGTGGAATGAATGTTGGTTTTCTGGTGAGCCCTTCCGTCGATGGTGAAATCCCTGCGCAAATCGTTTCAGCGCGTGGCGCAAAAGTTATCCGAGGGTCGTCAACGCGAACGGGTGCGCAAGCACTACGTGATATGTATCAGATCATAGCTAAAGAAGGTGTGTCACCAGTAACCACTGCGGATGGTCCGACTGGCCCTATCTTTAAATTCAAACCAGGTGCAGCAATGTTATCGCAGATGACTAAAGCGCCGATGGTTCCTGTTGCCTGTGCCGCAAAAAGTGCCTGGTATCTAAGTTCATGGGACCGTTTTATGGTGCCTAAGCCGTTTACTAAAATAGTCGTTGCTGTGGGTGAGCCTATCAGTGTGGATAAAACGAAAAAAGATTTGTCGCCAGTGCAGATACAGATGGAAGAGGCGATAAATGGATTAATGGAGAATGCGAAGCGGGCCTTGTAGTTCTTTAATCATTTTAATCTAGCGAGATAAATGTGTAGTAACGACTGTCTGTTAACAAAGAGGACTTTAAGAAAAAGCTAATACGGCTACCAGAATTAACCATAATAGATTATTTATAGACTGATTAATGGAAGTTGACTGCCGCCGCATAGTAGTCATTCGATAAATGTCTGAATCAGGCGTCTAAGAAACCAGATGCTTTACATAGTTAATTCCTACATCTAATAATTTATCATTCTCATTAATTAAAATTCTCCCTTTAGTGCCTACTAAAACACTGGAACCAAAAATGCATACTCACACACTAGAAAATTGGCAGCACAATCATGACTTCTCAGTAAAAAATGATAAAGGTGAGCGACGAACACAATACGTCCTGATTCTCACTGCTATTACAATGATTGTGGAAATAATTGCGGGTAGTCTTTACGGATCAATGGCTTTACTTGCAGATGGCTGGCATATGGGAACGCACGTTGCAGCATTCATGATTACAATTTTCGCATATCGCTATGCTCGTAGACATGAAAATAATCCAGCTTATGCTTTTGGAACTGGCAAGGTTAGTGTGCTGGGTGGCTTTGCTAGTGCTGTAGCATTAGCGGTTGTTGCTTTAGTCATGCTTATCGAATCAATGCAAAGAATCATAAACCCTCACACTATTCAATTTAATGAAGCCATTGCTGTTGCAAGTCTTGGTTTGTTTATAAATATAATTAGCGCATTTTTATTAAAAGATGGTCATCACCACCATGAACATGGGCATGATCACCACCATCATGACCATAATTTGAGGGCGGCCTATATGCACGTATTAGCTGATGCTTTGACATCGTTGCTGGCTATTATTGCGTTGGTATCAGGAAAATACTTTGGCTGGAATTGGCTCGACCCAATTATGGGCATAGTGGGTGCAATTATTATTACACGTTGGTCATATGGCTTATTGAAGCAAACTAGTCCAATTTTGTTAGATGGTAGTATTGAGGAAAAGTACCAGTCAGCCATTACAGAAATGATTGAAAAAGATTCTGATAATCGTATTTCAGACATTCATATATGGAAAGTGGGTGCAAATCATTATGCAGCTATCATTTCTTTGGTGACGCACTTTCCAAAATCAACAACCTATTACAAAAACTTATTGAAGGGATTTCATCAGTTATCTCATACCACAATCGAAGTGAATGTATGCGAAGGTGAACCATGTGTCGTGGCAAGTACTAGTAATTCTGTAATACCTGGGCTTGATAAGCATAATGTTCGCTGATCACCACTAAGCTGATTTTAGGATGACAAAGAAAAACCGACTCAAAGCGGAGATTCATCTTTCATATGGAATATACTTGTTTTAACACAGGGCCTATAAGGTAAGCGCACGCCAGGCAGCTAAGAATGCAAACACAATAAAAACAACACCACCAAGTCGGTGCAATGATTGCAGCGGAAAACGCTGCAACACAGTTCGTCCGAACCAAACTCCGAGTACGGAAACCAGAATCAGCGCCACGGTTGCACCAAACCATACTGGAACAGGAGGCATACTACTGGCTAATCCCGCCACTGCTATCTGTGTCTTGTCGCCAAATTCAGCCACAAATATTAAAAGCAATGTAGTGAAGAAGATACTGTGGCCTGATCTGTCCACTACCTCTTCTGATCTGTCTCCATCCTGCGTACGTAAAGCATGAATACCAAATGTACCGAATAATATTGCAACCACGCCTGCGGTCATACGCTCAGGTATCCATGCAGACACACCTGCACCAAACAACACTGCCAGAGTATTAAGTACAACAAATGCTACTGCTGCACCTAGTATCACTGGCCGATGACGGTGACGAGCTGCTAATGTCATACACACCAATTGGCTCTTATCTCCAAGTTCTGCCAAAGCAATTAGACTAAAAGTTGATAATGAAGTAAGGAGGGAATCGAGTGGTAGCATAGAGCGACATAGAGAAAAGCAATGATCATTACAGTTTATCTGATTACTTCCCTTGGGATAGGAAAAAGTAATAGTTTCCCGAACAAATTAGACGGCTCTGTCAGCTTAACTTTTTTAGGCAAATCCAATTCATCAGATAAGAGACTTTCATCCTTTATACCGATACCCTGTTGTAACACTGGACCTACAGGTAAAGCGGTGCCAGGCTACTAATAATGCAAAAACAATAAAAATTACACCAATTAGTCGATGCAACCAAAAAAGTGGAACGCCCCTTCATAATCGTCTCTAAACCCTAACCGTTGCTTAACGGCACCCTCAAATAACATCCATCATTATTTTTAAAAATAATGATGGATGTCAATTACATTGACTCATGATTTTATTAGCCTTGAACGTGGGTTATTTGACAATTTAGAAAGAGATTAGACATGAAGCGCAGAGAATTTTTAAAGGCCAGTGGTGCCGGACTTGCAAGCACCGCTGTATTTGGTTTATCTGGCCTGATAACGTCATGCTCGTCGGACTCTGAGGATGCTCCCACTGTTGATGCTGGTGTAAACCCCGGTATTATTAATATTGCTTTAACGGCAGAAGGAACAACCAGGACGCTGGTTGACGGCGCATCGGTGTTTGTCTGGCGGTTTAATGATGCCGTCAACAACGGTCCTGGTGCGTTAACTTCAGGGCTGATAGTTCAAGAAGGTGATACGGTGAATGTCACGGTAATAAATATGCTGGATCGCAGTATTCGTTTCAGTATTACCGGGGTATCGATGTCAACGACCGATCCTGTCGGCGTTGGAGAGACTCTTACTTACAGTTTTACTGCGCCTGCAGCCGGAAGTTACATGTATACCGATGACCTCAATGGCGAACTGGGCCGTGCCATGGGGCTGGCTGGTCCGATGGTGGTGATGCCTGCAGATGGTTCATACACACTTTACAGTGGTGGCCCAGTTTTTGATCGACAATACACCCTTTTCATGAGTGAACTCGATGACCGTCTGAATGCGGCTATTGCCGCTGGCGGCAATTACGACATGGATGACTATGAGCCAAACTACTTTTTTGCCAATGGCCTGAGTTTTCCCGATACCACGACGGGTGGTGATACCAAAATCGATATGGATGTCGGTGAAGATGTGGCGATTCGTTTCATCAACGGCGGCGCCATTACCTACCCCATGCATTTTCACGGTTACCATGTGAATGTTGCTACTCGTAACCGGGTTATTGAAACCACGGCTATCGAAAAAGATAGCGTTCAGGTCGAACGAGATGACTGTGTCGATGTGATTTTACCGGTGGCACAGACCGGCATGTTCCCGCTACACACGCATTATGTCCCCGGGGTAACAGCGAACGGCGTCTACGCAAACGGTGGGCTGATTATCATGAGCGCAAGCTGATCATTCACGGCTATTCGACATAATACAAAACAGAATTACGAGGAACACACATGGCTATCAAAAGTTTTGCTTCTTTAACAGCACCCACCTCTGTCACCGCCCGGATGAATGGCTCTGAAACTCTGGCCGACGGAACAACACTGAGCACCTGGTATTTCACTAATGGCGTCAATGGCGCTGGTTTTAATGATGACCGCTCGGTACCCAGCCCGGTAATTGAAGCCAATGAAGGTGACAATGTAGAAATAACCCTGAATTCCATGATGGAGCATAGTATGCATCTTCATGGCCTGGATGTTGATCAGCAAAATGATGGTGTTCCAGCACTGTCATTTGCAGTAGGCGGTGCGGGCAATCCCACTTCGTATACCTACAAGTTTGTTGCACCCCATGCGGGCACTTATATGTATCACTGTCATGTCGATACCAATAAACATTTTGAAATGGGCATGTTTGGTACCATCATTATTCGGCCACGCGATGGCAGCACGGACCGGATCTGGGAGAACGGTCCAGCCTTTGACCAGGAATACATCTGGCAACTGACTACTTACGACAGCAATTGGCACAGTGGCGGTATGGGCAATGTGAGTAATCTTGATCGTTATCGCCCGGACTATTTCATGATCAATGGCAAAGATGGTGTCAATGCAGAGAATGATTCAGCTACGGCAATCACTGCAAACGCCGGTGACAAGGTACTCGTTCGCATCAATGGCACCAGCTACCTGCCCGGCATTGTTCGCATGGATGGCCTGTCGTTTGAAGTCGTCGCTTCTGACGGCAGACCGCTTGCGCAATCCTACACCGCAAC
>Ga0316209_1002761_pt1 | contig 13298 bp, 17 predicted proteins | sample 6monopyrite_MG_FD_204945 | JGI IMG/M metagenome (GOLD analysis project Ga0316209, IMG submission 204945) | Microbial mat bacterial communities from mineral coupon in-situ incubated in ocean water Damariscotta River, Maine, United States -... | ecosystem: Environmental > Aquatic > Marine >...
CTTCGGGGCCGGGGCGCAGGTCGCGGACTTGCATGGCGCAGGATGCGGCGGGCTTTGGCGGGCCGCCCACGACTTCGACCAAACACATGCGGCAATTGCCCGCGATGGAAAGACGTTCATGGTAGCAGAAACGCGGAATTTCGACGCCCGCCTGTTCGCAGGCCTGAATGAGGGTCATCGCCCCATCCACTTCGACCTCATTCCCATCAATCACGACTTTTTTCAGATCAGACATGGCGAGCCTTTATGTTCCGTGGTCCCCCGCGCTATCAAACGGCGCAGTGGCGTTGAGGCGTTCTAACCCGACAAGGGCGGCGATGCCAGCCGGATTGATAAAAAAACAGCCGCGAAAGTTGTATCTTTCACGACTGTTCCTATGGAAACGGATCATTAACGGCTTGCAGCCTAGCGTAAAAGCCGCCCGATGGGGCTATTTTTCGCAATTTCGGCCTGCCCTACTGCGCAATATGACGCACCTTCGCCCGCTATCGCGCCCATTTCGGCCAACCGCGCGCGCGCCACCTCTTTCAGGCGGTTTTCTTCGGCTTTGTCGCTTGTATAGGCGTCGATCTCGGTCTCGCTATAGCCCAAGTCTGCTGCATGATTTTTCAAAGCATTCAAATAGCTGATGCCGCGAAAATAGCGCGGGCTGATCGTGGTGCATTTCTTGCCGATCTCGATGGCGATGCCAGTGGTGATCAGGCCTTCGCGCACATATGTCACGTCCTTGAGCGCGGGCTTTGTCTGTGCTGCGCCTGCGGTGGCAATCACGCTGAAGGCCACGGCAAATACCATGATGGGGGTCTTGGTCACGGGGCTGGTCTCCTGTCTGGTCGTCGGAGGTGACGCCAACTTGAGACCTATGTCGGTTGGATCGGGTTGTTATGCAATATCAAGCGCCGGAGTGCCGGTTATTCAGCGGATTTACGCAGCAGGTGGTGCAGGGTTGGCCCGCAGATAGTCCCAGCCGAAAGCCTGCGCAGTGTCGCCATCGCGGCGCAGTGTTTCAAGGCGCAAAAGCGCGTCTTCCAAGGTAGGCCTATGCCCCGCAGGCACCCACCACATGACAAAATGCATCTGTTCCAACACCGCAAACCATTCGGCGCGGCGCGACATAAACTTGGCATGTAATGTCTTGAAAACAAACGTCTCTAGTGCCGCTGCATTTTCCCAGACAGTCAGGTTCGGGATATAGTTTGGATCACCGTCAATGGCCGCGGCGGTATTGCCCTCGCCCGCCGCCCCTTCCATGATCCACACAAAGCCCGGCATCCGTTTGCCCAGCCCGTTGATCAGGTCCAGGTTATCCATAAAATCCGCCACACGCGGGTCATCTTTGGGGGCGAGTAAGCGTCCGATGTTGAGCTCTGCCAGATGTTGGACAGGGGCGTGCGCGTAGGATGGGTCTTGACCCATCACTGCCGCCCTTCGCGGGGGTTGATCACGATAGCGCCCCCGCCCAACATCGGGTGGTTGCAGGTATGAATGCTGCGGCAATTGCAGGGCGTTGAAGATGCCACCTGCTACTTTACTCCGCCGCGATTGCGCCGCGCTTATGCGCGATACGGGCTTCGATGTCGCCACGGAAGTTCTTGATCAACGCTTGGATCGGCCAAGCGGCCGCATCGCCAAGTGCACAGATTGTGTGCCCCTCGACCTGTTTGGTCACGGACAAAAGCATGTCGATTTCATCGACCGAGGCGTTGCCTTCGACCAGCCGCGCCATGACGCGCATCATCCAGCCGGTGCCTTCGCGGCAGGGCGTGCATTGGCCGCAAGATTCGTGCTTGTAGAACTTGGACAGCCGCCAGACCGCCTTGATCATATCGGTGGAATTATCCATCACGATCACGGCTGCGGTGCCCAGAGACGAGCCTTTCTCCTTGAGCCCGTCAAAGTCCATGATCGCGTCGCGCATATCTTCCCCGCGCACGTTTGGCACCGATGATCCGCCCGGGATAACCGCCTTGAGATTGTCCCAGCCGCCGCGAATACCGCCGCAGTGTTTCTCGATCAGTTCTTCAAACGGGATGCCCATTTCTTCTTCGACAACGCAAGGGGTGTTGACGTGCCCCGAGATCGCAAACAGTTTGGTGCCCGCGTTATTGGCCCGCCCGATGCCCGAGAACCAGCTGCCGCCGCGGCGCAGAATTGTCGGCACAACGGCGATGGATTCCACGTTGTTCACAGTTGTCGGACAGCCATAAAGACCGGCACCCGCGGGGAATGGCGGCTTCATGCGCGGCATTCCTTTTTTGCCTTCAAGGCTTTCCAGCAAGGCGGTTTCTTCGCCGCAAATATAAGCGCCCGCGCCGTGGGCCACATAGATGTCGAAGTCCCAACCCGATTTGCAGGCGTTTTTACCCACCAGACCAGCCGCATAGGCCTCGTCAATCGCGTGCTGCAAAGCTTCACGTTCACGGATGTATTCGCCACGAATGTAGATGTAGCAGGCGTTGGCGTTCATCGCGAAAGACGCGATCAGGCAGCCTTCGACCAAAGTATGCGGATCATGGCGCATGATTTCACGGTCTTTGCATGTGCCCGGCTCGGATTCGTCAGCATTAACCACAAGGTAAGACGGGCGGCCATCGCTTTCTTTGGGCATGAACGACCATTTCAAACCGGTCGGGAACCCAGCACCACCACGGCCACGCAGACCCGAAGCTTTCATCTCGTTCACGATCCAGTCGCGGCCCTTTTTGATGATCGCCGCAGTGCCATCCCAGTGCCCACGTGCTTGTGCGCCTTTCAGCGAGCGGTCGTGCATCCCGTAGAGGTTGGTGAAAATCCGGTCTTGGTCCTTGAGCATTAGCCCTCATCCTTGTCGTGCTGGCGGTCCCGCCAGAGTTGAAACGCCAAATATAGCGCAAAGCCGAAACCGACAAGCGCGATAATGTCGAAGAAGGCCCGCGTGCGCATTGGCAACCCAAATTTTTGACCGGCATAGTTGGCAATGATCCAGAACAAGCCTGACCCTGCCATGACCAAACCTGCACGCTGCCTTAGTGACGATTTACCTTGGTTCTGCGGCATCTATCCCATGTCGGCGTTTAGTAAACGCCGCCTTTCTTTACTTTGCTGGCAAATTCGGTTGTCCCGCCTTTTGCCAGAATTTTCGCTTGGCTGACCCATTCGTCACGAATGACGCGGCCATTTGCGCCTTTGACGTTATCGTCAAACCATGTCGCGTCCGCTTTTTTCCATGCCGCGACTTGGTCAAAGTGGAACACGCCCGATGCGTGCAGTGCCTTTTCCAAAACGGGGCCGACGCCTTTGATCATTTTGAGGTCATCAGGGCCGCCATCACGCGCCTTTTTCAAAACCACAGGTTTGTCGTCGGCTTTTTTTACTTTTGCAGTGGCGGGTTTCGCCGGCGCTTTTTTCGCCGCAGGTTTGGCCGCAGGTTTCGCGACTGGTTTTGTCGCCGCAGGCTTGGCCGCAGGTTTCGCGACTGGTTTTACCGCAGCAGGCTTGGCCGCAGGTTTTACAGGGGCTTTCTCGGACGCCACTGGCTTTTCCGCCGCTACAGGCGCCGTGGACACGGCTGCGGGGGCGGCAGATGCCGCAGTTGGGGCAATCGTCGCAGTCGGCGTCGCGACAGCGGCCGGCGTGCTGGCCGGCGTATCAGCCGCATCGTCCTGCGGCGCGGTCCACCCCATCCACAAAATCGCCCAGACGATAGCCGCCACGATGACGCCAATCACAAGCGCGCCAAAAAACCCAAAGCCCAAAGCCCAAAGTGCGACAACCAGCGCCAGAATGCCGAAAAGTGCGGAAACAAATGCAATCCGCGATGTATTAGGTGAAGTATCGTTCATCGTTTTCAATCTCCCTCGGGGCGCGCTTTTTAAGATGGCGCTTGGCCCACGTGTTTTACGATCATTCCACCGCAGTGACAGCCGCGGCGCATTCTCGCAGTTCCTTGTTAACGTCCCGATGCGCGCCAATCGACTGGTTTTGGCACGAGTTCCCTTATTTTACGGGGCCTGTGGCAGACAGGCCCCGCGTTAGTCTCCTTTGGCAAGCTTGGTGGCCTGCGCCACCCAATTGTCACGCGCGATCCGGCCCTTGAATTTCAGGCGGCTATCGACCCATGCGATCTCAGCGTCGGTCCATTTTGCCACTTGGTCGAAGTGCCAGAAGCCCAGATCGTTGAGCACGCCTTCCAGTTTTGGTCCGACACCGCTGATCAGTTTCAGGTCGTCGGCACCCGATTTGCGCGGCGCGCTCATCAGGCGCGGCTTTTTCTCAGCGGGTGCTGCGACAGTGGGTTTTTCTGTAGCTGTTTTGGCCTTGGCCGTGGGTTTTGCTGTCGGCTTTTTGGCGGTTGGCTTTTTGACAGCCGCCGTTTGGCCCAGCCACGGGGTCAGCAAAGGCACTTCGGTGCCGTCGATGCGTTTAACGGTATCGCCCAAATCGATGGCCAGTTGCACGGAAGCATTATACTGGGTCTTGCCGCTGTCATACTCTTTCAAGCTGGTCAGCCCTTTGAGAGGCTCGGCGGCGTAGCGGCCATTTTGCGGGCCGGGCACGGGCACGCGTCCTGCGGCCAATTCGTCGATGATCTCCGACAGGCGCGCGGCGGTCAGGTCTTCGTAATAGTCCTTGCCGATCTGGGCCATAGGCGCGTTGGCACAAGAGCCGAGGCATTCGACCTCTTCCCAGGAAAACCGGCCATCAGCCGACAGCGCATGGGCCTTGTCCGCGATTTTATCCTTGCAGACCCCGATCAGGTCTTCGGCGCCGCAAATCATGCACGACAAAGTGCCGCAAACCTGAATATGTGCCACAGTACCAACGGGTTGCAGTTGGAACATAAAGTAGAACGAGGCCACTTCCAATGCACGGATATAGGCCATGTCGAGCATCGTCGCGACATATTCAATGGCAGGGCGGGTCAGCCAGCTTTCCTGCTCTTGGGCGCGCCACAACAGCGGAATGATCGCCGAGGCCTGACGCCCTTGCGGATATTTGGTGATTTGAGCTTCGGCCCAGGTCTGGTTTGCGGGTGTAAACGCAAAAGTCTCGGGCTGGTCGTGATATAGTCTGCGCAGCATCAGGTTCTTCCGGTCACTTTGGCGTTAAATACAATTGGTTGACGTCGAGCGGATCGAATCGTTACCGGACACAACAATCCGGCCTTCTTGCTCGAGCACGGGCACCAGTCTTTCAAGGTCGTCCGCCGTTGCGGTGGCCGCAACCAGAATGGCGCCGACATTTGCACTATTCAATTCACAACCCTGCCCTTCGATCGCGACCATAAGCCGTTCTTTGGCCGTTAGCACGGGGGCGGCAGGTGCGATGGGTGCGGGGGCCACGGCGGGTGTCGCGGCGGCGGGACGTGAAAACGTATTGCCCAGCCCGGCGCGAAAATCGGTGATCGTGCCACAACCCGCAAGCGACAGGGTTCCGAGAAGTAAAGCGGCGCGGATCATCGGTCGATCTCCCCGAAAACGACATCCAGGCTGCCGATGATGGCGGCCACGTCGGCCAGTTGGTGACCCGATGCGATGTGATCCATGGCTTGCAAATGCAAATACCCCGGCGCGCGGATTTTGGCGCGGTATGGTTTGTTGGAGCCGTCCGCCACAAGGAAGACGCCGAACTCGCCTTTGGGTGCCTCGACGGACGCGTAAACTTCACCCGCAGGCACGTGGAACCCTTCGGTGTAAAGCTTGAAGTGGTGGATCAAAGCCTCCATCGAGGTTTTCATCTCGCCGCGTGTTGGCGGGGTCATTTTGCCGCGTGCCATCACGTCACCCTTCTCGACCCGCAGTTTTGCGCAGGCCTGACGGATGATGGATGTGGACTGGCGCATTTCTTCCATGCGGCACAGATAGCGGTCATAGCAATCGCCGTTTTTGCCGACGGGGATCTGGAAATCAAACTCGTCGTAACATTCATAGGGCTGCGAGCGGCGCAGATCCCAAGCAAGGCCGGAACCGCGCACCATCACGCCAGAGAAGCTCCAATCGAGGATTTCCTGCTCGGTCACAATGCCGATATCGGCGTTGCGTTGTTTGAAAATACGGTTCTCGGTCAAAAGACCGTCGATATCATCGACCAGTGCGGGGAATGCGATGGCCCAAGTATCAATGTCTTCGATCAACTGGTCGGGCAGGTCCTGATGCACACCACCGGGACGGAAGTAGGCCGCGTGCAGACGCGCGCCGCAAGCCCGCTCATAGAACACCATCAGTTTTTCGCGCTCTTCAAAGCCCCATGAAATCGGGGTCATCGCGCCCACGTCCATGGCTTGTGTGGTGATATTCAAAAGGTGGTTCAGCACGCGGCCAATTTCGGAATACAGCACGCGGATCAGCGAGGCGCGACGCGGCACTTGCGTGCCTGTCAGCTTTTCAATCGCCAGACACCAAGCGTGTTCCTGATTCATCGGGGCCACATAGTCGAGCCGGTCAAAATACGGCAGATTTTGTAAGTAAGTGCGGCTTTCCATCAGCTTTTCGGTGCCACGGTGCAACAGGCCGATATGCGGATCGCAGCGCTCGACGATCTCGCCGTCAAGTTCCAGAACCAGGCGTAAAACACCATGTGCGGCAGGGTGTTGCGGGCCAAAGTTGATGTTGAAATTGCGGATCTTCTGCTCGCCGGTCAGCGCGTCAGCGGTGCCGTCGTCATAGTGGTTCGCACGGGTATCGCCGTCCATCATTTTGCATCACCCATCGTGTCGATCTTGTCTTTGAACGCCACAACCCACAGCAGGATCACCGCGCCAATCGGGATCACTGCGAAAATCGCCACCCAAGACGGAATCCCCTGCCGTGGCAGGATTTTCCAGAACGGGATGACCAGAAACGCGGCCATAACAAGCAGCCAGATCAATCCACCGCCCATGCCGTAAGACCCGTAACCGCCATACATCATTTTGCTTGCTCCTTTGCCTTGTCGTCACCCGGAAGGATATATTGCGCACCTTCCCATGGGGACATGAAATCAAACTGGCGGTATTCCTGCACGAGGCTCACTGGCTCATACACGACCCGCTTTTGCACCTCATCATAGCGCACTTCGGTATAGCCCGTCGTGGGGAAATCCTTGCGTAGCGGATAACCGCGGAAGCCGTAGTCGGTCAAGATGCGGCGCAGGTCGGGGTGACCGGTGAACAGGATGCCGAACATGTCGAAAATCTCGCGCTCGAACCAGTTGGACGACGGGTGCACGGTGATGATCGAGGGCACCATTTCGTCTTCACGGATTTGGGTGCGCAGGCGGATGCGGTGGTTTTGGTACATCGACAGGAAGTGGTAGATCACGTCAAACCGCTTGGCCCGCGTCGGGTAGTCAACGGCAGTGATGTCGATCAGAGACGAGAACTTACACGTGCTGTCGGTCTTGAGGAAATCCACAAGGCCAACAAGTGAAGACGGCGCGATTGTGACCGTCAATTCACCGTGGGTGACCGCCCAAGAGACCACGCAATCGGGGCGTTTCGTCTCGATATGGAGCCCAAGTTCTTGCAGTGCATCGGTCATAGCTGTTCTCCGGGCAAAGGCGGAGGTCCAGCCTTGCTAGCATTTCCATACTGATCAATAATATGAATTTCCAAACCGACCGTCCCCAAAACTAGAGCCGCGTAAGGAAAATCTTTTCCTACGGATTTTTCAGATTTATCAAACCATGTGCATGAAACCGTATCATCGCCCATCCCAATGACCGTCATCTGAGGACCGCCGCTCTTGAGTGTAACCACTGAACCGATTTGAGCGCTTTCCTTAGTCAAGGTATCCTTGTTGCTCATCGTGTGATGTTCCCTGTCCGGCGGATTTTGCGTTGCAGTTGCAGTAGTCCGTAAAGCAGCGCCTCTGCGGTGGGTGGGCAGCCCGGCACATAGACGTCCACAGGCACGATCCGGTCGCAGCCGCGCACTACGCTATACGAATAGTGGTAGTAGCCGCCGCCGTTCGCACAGGACCCCATCGAGATCACGTAGCGCGGTTCCGGCATCTGGTCGTAGACTTTGCGCAGTGCGGGCGCCATTTTGTTGGTCAACGTGCCGGCCACGATCATCAGATCGGACTGGCGCGGGGAGGCGCGCGGCGCGGTGCCGAACCGTTCAAGATCGTAGCGCGGTGTGGAGGTATGCATCATCTCGACCGCACAGCAGGCCAGACCGAATGTCATCCAGTGCAAGGACCCTGTGCGCGCCCAGTTCACCATGTCGGCCGTGCTGGTCACAAGGAACCCCTTGTCCTGCAATTCCGCGTTCAAGGCTGCAGTGGCGAAGTCTTTGTCCCCACCTGCCGTATTGGCGCCGGTCATCACTCCCATTCGAGCGCTCCCTTTTTCCATTCGTATGCAAAGCCGATTGTCAGCACGCCCAAGAATACCATCATCGACCAGAACCCTGTCATTGAGATGTCTTTGAATGCGACGGCCCATGGGAACAGGAACGCGACCTCAAGGTCAAAAATGATAAACAGGATTGCAACGAGGTAGAACCGCACATCGAATTTCATGCGCGCATCGTCGAATGCGTTGAACCCGCATTCGTAGGCGGATGTCTTTTCGGGGTCGGGGTTGCGCACAGCCATCATGGCCGCCGCAAGAATCAGCATCGCGCCCAGCGCAATCGCCAATCCCAGAAAAATCATAATCGGAAGGTATTCGGTCAGCATGTCCTGCACGGGCGTTTCCTTTTCCGGACGGTGCCAGTCATGCCGGCATCCAAATAAGCTTATCGTTGCATACCCCCCTGCTACGGGGGGGTCAACCAATGCAAGGTTAAGATGCAGGGATTTTGCGCCGGTTTTTTGACCAATCGCCAACTTCGTCCAAGCAGGCAGCGTTTTGTCAAATAGCGCCCGCCTGCATTAGCTGGTTTTACGACCTACGTGCAGGTCCTGCAATTGCGCATCAACGCCCGAAGCACACCCGCTGCACATCAACTGGCCAGTCGCGCGCACCAGTCGATCCGCCGCCCGCCCGCGTAGGGCACCGCAAGGTCCTCGCCGATCAATATGGGTCCGACGTCTTGGCCGTCGACTTTCATCGTCACTAGCGTCCGCCCGTAGCGGTCAAGATCCTGCCCTGCAAACGTCAACGCCCCTGATCTGCTAAGTGCGCGCAATCTTTCGGTGGCTTTATCAGCAAGGGCTTTTTCCGCCGGGCATTGCGGTGATTTTGCCTCGGGCGTATCAAAGCCCAGCAGCCGCGCTGTGATCTGTTCGGTGCCGCAATCCAGCGCCACGGTATCGCCGTCATAGACATAGTCGAGCGTGCAACCCTTGGCGGTCAGGTTTTCATAGGGTGCCAGCCAATCGGCACCTTTGATTAGCACGGCCACCAGAATCGCGGCGTAGACAAGAAATTTGGCGTCAATGCGCATTGTGTTTTCTCACTATTATCCGCGCCGTGCTGCGCGCGCTCCTGGGTATGCCCCTCGCCTATGACAGACAAAGGTGCAGCAATTATGAAGGCCTGTAAATATCCTGCAAGGGCCCGCCCGTTGTCGCCACAGCAATGTGCCCGCCCGCTATTGTGCATATAGGGCAGTGCAATGGTCGTGCTAAAATTGACGGAGGACCGTCAAGTAGATCATTTTACGCATCATTGCGCCCCTTGGTGCACGGTGCTGACCACCTCTTTGATGATCCGCCCGATCAGCGCGCAATCACCAAGAGAGAACGTCAGCGGCAGCCGCATGTCGATGATCCCTGCAAGAATGCGGTCCGTGGCGGGCATTGATGGTGCGGGCGCATAGCGCCAACTGTCGTAGCGCGAGGTAAACCCCGCAGGCTCGGCGCCACCGAACCATTTCAGCTCGACACCGCGCGCCTTGCACCGCGCCAGAACCTCGCTGACGGCCTTGGGGTCCCAGTCCAGCAACAAAAACTGGAACGACGAGGCGACAAATTGTTCTGCGGCAGGCCTGTGCGGCACTTGCAGCCCCGTGGTGCCCAATAGCCCCTCTGCCAGAACCGCATAGCGGTCGTTCCAGCGCCGTGCTTGGGTCGCCAGATCGCGCAATTGCGGACGCAGGATCGCGGCGCGCAGATTGTCCATACGCCCCGAGATATTGGGGGTCTCGTATTTGATCTGCGCAAAGGTCTCGGGCGGGGGGGCGGCGCGGTGTTTGTCAAACAACATATAGCTGCCCGACAGCATGATCGCGCGCGCCATGCCGTCCGCGTCGTCCGAGATCAGCAAGCCGCCCTCGCCGGAATTGACATGTTTGTAGGTCTGGGTGGAAAAACAGCCGAATTTACCCCAGCGCCCCGAGGGCACGCCGTTCCAAGCCGCCCCCATTGTGTGGGCGCAATCCTCGATCACGGTGACCTCTGCTGCGTCACACAGGGCCATCAGCCGGTCCATGTCGCAGATATGGCCGCGCATGTGCGACAGCAGCAAAACCCTTGCGCCGCGTTTTGTCTCGGATAACTTGCTTTGCAGATCATCCAGATCAATCACAAGGTCTTCGGTCACGCCGACATAGATCGGGGTCGCGCCCACCGCCGCAATCGCGCCGGGCACCGGGGCCAATGTGAAGGCGTTGGTCAGCACGAGGTCGCCGTGACTGACGCCGCAGGCCCGCAAGGCCGTGGTCATCGCGTAACCGCCCGAGGCCACGGCAAGGCAATAGGCCGCGCCGGTCTGGCGGGCAAAGTCTTCTTCCAGCAGGGCCGCTTGCGCGACCTCGCCCTCTGCCGTGTTGTAGCGGTGCAATCGACCGTGGTTTAGGACCGCCAAGGCGGCGGCAATCGCGTCTTCGGGGATCGGGTCTTGCTGGGTGAAACTGCCGTGAAATATCTCTGTCATGGGCGGATATTGTGCACTTGCCGCGCCCGCGTCAATTGCGAACCGCGACAAGACAGGTCGCAAAGTGGTATGCGCGCCTGTCCCAGCGCCGTAAGCTGGCGACATGAATGATCCGTTATCCTATGTTGACGGCCTGACATGGGCCGATGTGCCGCCCCGCGTGCAGGCGCAGATCAAGCTTGCCTTGCTCGACACGTTGGGCGTGGGCGCGGCGGGGGCCGGATTTGCGTCTGCACAGATTGCGGGCGGTTTTGCACGCGAGCATATGGGCGGCGACACGCCGTTGTTTTTCGGCACGGGGACCTCAAGTGCGGGTGGTGCGGCGTTTGCAGCGGGCATGTCGATTGACGCGCTGGACGGGCACGACGGGTTCAACCCCGCAAAGGGCCATATCGGCGCGACCCTGCTGGCGACGCTTTGGCCCTATATGGCGCGCATCAGCGGCGAGGACTTGTTGACCGCGCTGGTGGCGGGCTATGAATTTGGCGCACGCGTAGCAATGGCACAGCACGGCACCGCGCCCGATTATCATACCTCTGGCAGTTGGGGTGCTGTGATGGGGGCCGCGGTGTTGAGCCGGGTTCTAGGGCTGCCAGAGGCGCAGGCCCGTCATGCCATCGGGATCGCGGAATATCACGCCCCACGCAGCCAGATGATGCGCGGAGTCGACCACCCGACCATGCTGAAAGACGGCACTGGCTGGGGGGCCATGACAGCGGTGAGTTCGGCGCTACTGGCGCAGGCTGGATTCACCGGTGCGCCTGCGATCACGGTCGAGCAAGCGCCAGCCTATTGGGCGGATTTGGGGGATCGGTGGTATAGCCTTGAGCAGTATTTCAAGCCCTACCCTGTGTGCCGCTGGGCGCAGGCACCAATCGAGGGGGTTTTGGCACTGCGGCGGGCCCACGGGTTGGTGTCGCAAGACGTGGCAAAAATCCACGTGGCGAGTTTTCACGAAAGCATCCGACTGGCGACGCATACCCCGCAAGACACGGATCAGGCACAGTATTCGACGTCTTTCCCGTGCGCCGTGGCATTGGTGCGCGGCGATGTCGGCCCCGAAGATATTGATGACGCGGCCTTGGCGGACCCCGAAATTCTGCGCCTGTCGCAGACCTTGACGATGGCCGAGGATGCGCGCGCCAATGCGGCGTTTCCCCTGACGCGGCTGGCACAGGTCGCCCTGACCCTGCACGACGGGCGCACCTTGACCAGCGGTTGGATGCAACCCCGTTGGGACCATACTGCCCCAGCCACAGCCCAAGAGATTACGGCGAAATATCTGCGCTACACGGCGGCCCCCTTGGGAGATGCGCGCGCGCAGGCGCTGCACGATGCCGTTATGGGGCTAGAGAACACATCAACCACATTGCTTGTGGATCTGATTGCTCAACCGATCAGGCGGCGCACTTCATCCGGCAATTGATCAAAATGCGAGATCAGCCCTTCGGGGGCAAAGTCGCGCACATCGTCGTCACCCGGACCAAATGTCACAAGGATCGACGGCACGCCCGCATTTCTGGAGGTATCCCTGTCGGTCGCGGTATCGCCGATCAGCACGCAACGCGAAATATCACCCCCCGCACGGCGCACGGTTTCAAACAGATGTTCGGGATCTGGTTTGCGCACCGGCAATGTATCAGCCCCCAACAGGGCCGCAAATTCGTGGCGCACGCCAAGGCTTTGCAACAGGACCTCGGCCAGACCTTCGGGTTTATTGGTGCAGATCGCGACCTTGTAGCCTGCGGATTTCAAAGTCGCGACCGCCTGCATCGCCCCGTCATACAGATAGGTGTGGCTGTCGATGTCTTGGGCATAAGCGGCCAGCAACGGCTGGTATTGCGCGTCGACATGGGTCTCGTCGAACCCTTGCACGCGGCTAAAGCCCAAGCGCAGCATCGCGCGCCCGCCTTTTAGCGCCGTGCCTTTGTCAGCGGCGGTCAACAGATCGCCCAAGCCCAGGTCGCGAAAACACGCATTGGCCGCAGCCAGCAAATCGCCGCTGGTATCGGCAAGCGTGCCGTCAAGATCAAAAACAACTGTGGGCATGGGCAGTCCTTTATACGGTGGGCCTTTATACGGCGGGCTTGCGTTTATGTAACGATACGTAAACTGATGTGAACCCCCTGCCCTTGTGATAATGCAACGATCAGGTAGAACACCGTCAAAACAGCAGGGCACGAGCGGCACATGACAACAGCATTGATCATTTTAGGCGCAGGGATGGGCACGCGGATGAATTCCGACCTGCCCAAGGTTTTACACGCGATCGGCGGCGCGCCGATGCTGGTGCACGCGATGCGCGCAGGGGCAACACTGGCCCCCGAAAAAACCGTGATTGTGGCGGGACATGGGGCCGAGGCGGTGCGCCGCGCAGCCCTAGCCTATGATCCCGACGCGCAGACCGTTTTGCAAAACGAACAATTGGGCACGGCCCATGCGGTCGCCCAAGCGGGCCCCGCACTGGACGGGTTTGAGGGCGATGCGCTGGTGCTTTACGGCGACACACCGTTTATTCG
>Ga0316209_1002762_pt1 | contig 13298 bp, 7 predicted proteins | sample 6monopyrite_MG_FD_204945 | JGI IMG/M metagenome (GOLD analysis project Ga0316209, IMG submission 204945) | Microbial mat bacterial communities from mineral coupon in-situ incubated in ocean water Damariscotta River, Maine, United States -... | ecosystem: Environmental > Aquatic > Marine > Coastal...
ACTGGTCAGTCGAGCCGAAGCTTACCTCAAAGAAAAAGGGGCGACCCAAATTCTGGCTGGCCCATCCCGAAAGACCGATCCGTTTTATTTCGGACTTTACGGCGGTGCTCGACCAGCCGGCTTTTTGGAGTCTGACGAGTCGGCTGCTCCGTTCTTTACGAGCCTCGGATACGAACCCAGCGGACGCTACGCGATCACCAGCCGCCAGATGAGTGATCGTGATCCCGTCCATTTTCGATCGACAATGATTCGCCGCAAATGGGAACTGATGCTGGTCGACCGGCCTGAACCGTGCTCGTGGTGGTGGATGTGCCGCTACGGTCGACTCGACGCCGTGTACTGCGTGCTCGTTCCGAAAACCGGTGGAGCAACACCCGTTGCTGGAGTCACCCTCGTCGGCCTTGACGCGTACGCTAATTCCTGGAAAGAGCAGGCGATCGGCCTCGTTGACCTGTGGGTCGATGAAACTTACCGCCGCCAGGGATTCGGACAGGCCCTGTTGCTGGAAGTCGTTAAAAGGCTCCGCAAAGAATCGGTGACACGACTCACCGCCAACGTGGAAGACGAAGACGTCGCTGCGAAGAAAGTTTTCGAGTCCGTCGGCTTTTCGAAAATCGACGAAGGCGTCGTTTATAAATCTTCGTCAGTCTGATCCGCCCAAAGCCAAAGGTGAGAACACATGCCGGACAGCGTCGTCGATCTCCTTTGTAACCTCGTGGCAATCCCCAGCGTCAACCCGATGGGTCGCGATCTTTCCGGGCCGATCTACTTCGAAGCAAAGGTGACGGAATATCTTTGCAACTTCTTCGCAGAACTCGGCTGCCCTCACGAAGTCATTGAAGTCACGCCCGACCGCTGCAACGTGCTGGCAAAATTCGAATCTCCAGACGCCACACAAACATTTCTGCTCGACGCGCACCAGGACACCGTCCCCGTTGACGGCATGACGATCCCGCCGTTCGAACCGACGATCAAAGATGGACGCATCCACGGTCGCGGTTCGTCGGACGTCAAAGGCGGCATGGCGGCGATGCTGTGGGCGTTTCGGCGGCTCGTACTGGAGAAACCCGCCGGTGCCGCCAACGTCGTCATGAGCTGTACCTGCGACGAAGAGGCAACCACAACCGGGATCAACGACCTGATTCGCTACTGGCAGGACGGCGACGGACGCTCAAAGTTTTTGTCGCAGAAGCCTGACGCCGCGATCGTGGCCGAGCCGACGCTGCTCGACGTCGTCGTCGCTCACCGAGGCGTCACGCGATTCGTCATCTCAACCGCCGGTCGAGCGTGCCACAGTTCCGACCCGACACAAGGCGTCAACGCGATTTATCGAATGGCTCGGCTCGTCAGTTGCCTCGAAGAGTACGCTGCGGAACTACCCGGCCGATCACCAGCACATCCGCTGTGCGGACCGGCCACGCTGAGCGTCGGATTGATCTCCGGCGGGGCAAGCGTCAACGTCGTCCCGGACGAATGCTCGATCGAAGTCGACCGCCGACTCACTCCCGGAGACAACGCCGACGAAGCCTACGACGACATTCGCAACTTCCTGGTAAGCAAACTCGATTTCGAATTCGACATGCAGCCGCCGTACATCGTCAGCCCGACCCTCAGCAACGACGACAACGACTGGCTGAGCGACGGTCTGCAACGGCACATTTCAGACGTTGCTGGTCCGCATGCTTCCGTCGGAGTCCCTTACGGAACGCACGCTTCGCGAACATGCTGCGCGGGAGTCCCGTCGGTCGTGTTCGGCCCCGGGTCGATCGACCAGGCTCACACGAAGGACGAGTGGATCGAAATCGACCAGCTCGAGAAAGCCAGCGAAGTCTACTTCCGCTTCTGCAGCAATCCGCCCGCGACTCCATCGCACTGAGAAGTCCTCAGGTTCCGATGTTGAATCCACGCTGCCAGGATTCGCAGCGTTCGTTTACGATTTCGCTCGACCCAGATCTACCTGTTATCGCCCAACGCCGATCCCCAGATTCTTCGGGAGAGACTCCCTATGCGAACCGTGGTTACCTCACGCCTTCTTCTATCCGCAATCCTCGCCTCAACGCTGCTGTTCATCAGCCCGCCCGCGTTCGCTCAGGAACCCGGAGAGACGCAGGAATCAAAAGAGGTCGTCACCAGCGACGACGTTTCCCCTGAATCATCTGAGGCTGAAGGCCCGGAGACGGCCCCAACCCCTCCAGTCGAAGAAGGAGATAAGGAAGTTGACGGCGGCTTTCAAGCGAAGATCAACGAGGTCTTCGGCGAGGTCAACGGGTTCCTTGCAGCGGGAATGTTTTATCCAGTGGGTGGAGTCGTCCCGCTCGCCGTCCTGTGGCTGGTGATGGGGTCGATCTTTTTCACCATCCGCATGGGCTTTATCAATATCAGAGCGTTCAAACACGCCATCCTCGTAACGGCAGGGCGGTACGATAATCCGGAAGACGCGGGCGAGGTCAGCCACTTCCAGGCCTTGACTTCAGCGTTATCAGCGACAGTCGGACTGGGAAATATCGCCGGAGTCGCCATCGCCATCGCCTTGGGCGGGCCAGGAGCAACGTTCTGGATGATCGCCGCCGGCTTTCTGGGCATGACTTCGAAATTTGTGGAATGCACACTCGGCCAGAAGTACCGCGAAGTCCGCCCGGATGGACGCGTCATGGGCGGCGCAATGTTCTACCTTTCGCGAGGCCTCGCGAAGATGGGCTTCGGACCGGTCGGATCCATATTGGGATTCGTATTTGCCGTCTTGTGTATCGGTGGATCATTCGGTGGTGGATGCGCCTTCCAGGTCAACCAGTCGCTCAATGCGGTTGCTGAATCCATCGAATTTCTAAAGGACGACGGCAACCGCTGGATCTACGGAGCGGTCATGACCGTCGCGGTCGGCGTCGTGATCATCGGCGGAATCCGCTCGATCGCCCGCGTCGCCGAGAAAATCGTGCCGACAATGTGCGGTGTTTATGTCGTCTCCTGCCTGGCCATCCTGTTGATGAATGCTGGCCTGATCCCCGACGCCATCTCGTCGATTTTATCCGGAGCGTTTTCGAACGATGCTCTGTACGGTGGATTCATCGGAGTCCTCGTGACAGGATTCAAACGAGCGGCCTTCTCGAACGAAGCCGGAGTCGGATCAGCGGCGATCGCGCATGCGGCCGCGAAGACCGAGTACCCAATTCGCGAAGGAGTCGTCGCTCTTCTCGGACCATTTATCGACACCATCGTCATCTGCACGATGACCGCCCTCGTCATTGTCATCACCGGGGCTTATCCCGCCGAGTTTCGGACTGACGTCGATGCCGATGGCAAGGAATCAAAGGTCGCAATTCGACTGGCAGCCAGTGACAGCTTTGACGCTGAACGAGAGCAGTCGATGCTCAAAGCGGTCAATACGGAAAAAGGAGCGACCCTGACATCGCTGGCGATGGATAGCCAGATCACCGGATTCCGCTACATCCTGGCGATCGCCGTCACGCTGTTCGCGTATTCGACGATGATCTCCTGGTCGTACTACGGAGAACGCTGCTGGGCCTACATCTTCGGCGACGGGTCATCAATGGTTTACCGAGTCATCTTTCTCGCCTTTGTATTTCTGGGATCGATCGTTTCGGCGACGAACGTGCTCGACTTTGGCGACCTGATGATCCTCGGCATGGCCTTTCCAAACGTGATCGGAGTCGTCTTCCTCTCGGGCGAAGTCGCTGCCGACCTGAAGGTCTACTGGCAGAAATACAGGAACGGCGAATTCGTCGAATACGGCAAATCGAAATGACCTTCCTGGCGGCGATCGTGCAACACGCGATCTGGTTTCATTGCCGCATCGTCGGCCACGTCATCGAGTCCGTCCTCTACGCGGTGATTGTTGCTGCCATCTTCGGAGCGATGTGGCCCGCCGCATAAAGCCGCGTGTTCCGCAGGTCAGGCTCTGCCTGACGAAGTCGGAAACTCTGACCACCTGTTGCGCGAAACCTACGAGTCAACTTCGTCAGGCAGAGCTTGCCCTACGGTTCGTCGAGGTGGCCTCGGACCGAGAAGCTGGTGGAGGGTGCAGGCGATCTTCGCGTTGTACAGTTTGCGGCGGCGGGTTGATTGACGTCGTACTGACTTTTGAAAATCTGCGTACGCCGTCAACACGAAGAACGACCACGTATCCAACTTGCTGAAGACTCCAGCCATGCTGCTGTAAAGTCGCTCGATCTCCTCCGCTTCTCCCAACCGCTCGCCGTACGGTGGATTCGTGATGACGCAGCCGTACTTCTTCTGCGAGCTCAACTCGTGGAACGGTCGCTGCTGAAAATGCACCAGCTCGCCAACTCCGGCACGGTTCGCATGATAGCGGGCCATGCCCAGAGCGACCGGATCGACATCGGTCCCGATCAGCAATTCATCGGGAGCGGGTTTCATCAGGTCTTTGGCTTCCTGCCAGGCATACTCCCAGACCGAATCTTCAATCTGCGGCCAGTCGGTGCACGCGAACGACCGGTTCAACCCCGGTGCCCGGTTGGTCGCCATCATGGCCGCTTCGATCGGAATCGTGCCGCTGCCACAGAATGGGTCGACGAAGGGTCGTTCAGGATTCCACACACTGAGCTGGACCATCGCGGCAGCCAGCGTCTCGCGAAGCGGCGCTGCGGCGGTCAGCTTGCGGTAACCTCGCTTGTTCAGCCCGGCACCCGATGTGTCGATCGTCAGCTTCACGTTGTCCTTCAGGACGGATACTTCAACGGGGTACAACGCTCCGGTTTCTTCGAACCAGTCAACGTCGTACGCCGAACGCAGTCGCTCGACGATGGCTTTTTTCACGATGCGCTGACAGTCCGGCACGCTGTGTAGTTGAGACTTGGACGAACGACCTGTCACGGGGAACTCGGCATCACGCGGCAGCCATTGTTCCCACGGCAAATCCCGAGTCCGATCAAACAACTCGCCAAAATCCATCGCCGTAAATTCGCCCAGCTGAAGCACGATGCGATCCGCACTTCTCAGCCAGAGGTTGGCTCGAACGATCGCGTCGACTCCGCCGGAGAAATGGACTCGACCATCTTCAGACTTCAGGTCCTCAAACCCGAGCGACTTCAACTCGCGCGAAACCACGGCCTCCAGCCCAAAGCCAACGCGAGCCGTCAGGTGAAACGTGTTACTCAAGGCAAAGCCCGATCATGGTTTTCAGAGAACGACTACCTGGCAATACGCCAGCAGACCAGCGGAACAAGGATTCTACGCGGTCTCAACACGATCCGCTTTGTCGATGGAATCGTCTCGCCGATGAAATCGTCGAAGCAACCATCGCATCGTTGGATAGGTCAACACGCTGCTCACCATTGCAACCAGCAGGCAACCGACGAGTAATGGTGCGCCCAGATCTGTGACCAGCGACATGACTCGTGCGTACCATTTCTCGTGGCTGTCAAACTGCACGATCGCGACGAAATCGTCGTACGTCACGGCGGACGGAATGAAACACGTACCGACCTTAAAGTTGAACCAGTAGATCGGAATAATCGTCAGCGGATTGGTCACGTAGACCGTCAGTACGGCTGCGATTCTGTTGAAGCTGAAGATCCGTCGCGTCAGAAAAGCGACGATCAGCACGATGATCATCTGAATGCCGACAGTCGGCGTCATCCCGACGAACATTCCGATCGCCGTGCCGAGCGCGACCGAGTGCGGTGTGTCATCGAGCATCAAAATAGAACGTAGCAACGCTCGCGGCGTCATTCGCGGTTTCGGGATGTCGTCGATGCTGCCCGACATGTCGGCCTGAAGTTGAAGGAGTGCTACCGACGCCACGGACCAACCGATTCGCCGCCACAAGTAGGTATCGTCACTGTTGCCGTCGACGCCGCAGAAGATCGTGAAAACAGATTCTCGCGCGAAAATCTCGGACTTAGAAGCCGCTTGAAAGAAGAATGGAGAGCCTGCAAAAGATAAGCAATTGTATTCGTGATGACCGAGCCGGTCCTGACAACGTGCTTCGTCGCGACCATTCGCTGGAAAAATAAGAAACGCCTCGGTCATACAGGGATGAGCGAGGCGTTTCCTGATTCGTTAAATCGAGCGATCGTTGAGCCTAAATGGCGTCCAACTCTTCGACAATGACGTCGTGCTTCGTGAAGAACTGCTTCTGCCATGCCTGACTGACTGAACTGCCCTGCGATCCTGCCAACTGTGAGTAGATTTGCGACATCGGAACATTCTCGGTGATGAACTGCTGTCTGACCGGCGCCAGACTCGGATCGTCCTGGCCGGAAGGATTGCGAGCCTTTACATAAACAACGTAGTACACCTGCTTCGTGAAGTTTGGAATCACGACCACTTCACCGACTGGCGTCTCCGACACGGTTTTCATGAAGTTGTCATCAACGCCGTCGATACCGGGGATAAATCCGAACTCGAGCGTCGGCTGACCAAACGGATTCGCCTGCATGCCCTGTGACGACTGGCGGTACCAGGTGAACGGCGGAGTCGAGATGACTGAGAGCGGATCATCAACCGGTTCGTCACTCTTTTCTTCGCTGACGATTTCCGGTTCGTTTTTCGCCGCTTCAGCTGGTTCCGTTTCAGACGCTTCGCCTTCTTCGTCGCCGCATGACTTCTCTTGCTCTGCGTCGTCGGAAGATTCCGTTTCTGTGCTTGCCGGCTCGGGTTCGGTGCTTGCCGGTTCGGGTTCCGCTGCGCCCTCTTCTGCCGCCGGGTCTGTTGTCTCGGGCGTCTTTGCACCAAAGACGGACTGATCAGCAATCCCCTCGGCCATTGACACAATACTGGACTCGGCGAATTTCGCGGCGAGCGATTCGGCCAGAGCCTTCGCACGTGCTTCCGCTTGGGTTCGGGCATTCTTCAGTCGGACTGCTTTGTCGACCTGCTCCCGAACACCCGGTTCATCCAGCGTTGGTACATGCTCTTCTTTCTCGCCCGACGACCAGAAGGCATAACGAGTGTCGTCAAACTGGCTCTGTGCTTCTTCGGGGATGAACAGCGAGTTTGCTCCGGTGAACAGTCGAGCGGCTGCCGTTTGAGGCTGAGTCTGAGCCATGAAGTTTGACGGATCGAATGGCTCGCGAGCTGTTCCAATCTTGTATTTGTCGTGCTCGATCAACTCCTGTTGTGACAGAAATTCGACAGCATTTACGAACTTCAGACCGTTCTCCGCAGCGTAAGTCTGCGCCTTGGCAGCGATGCCTGCCGCAAGGTCTTCGTCCGAGATCTCGGGATTCTCCTCACGCAGTGTAAACCGCCAGTCTTTGACAGCGGCGATTGCGGCATCAATCTGCTGTTCCATTTGTTCTTCCGTTTTCTCTCGCAGCATGAGATCGCGGATTTCGTCGCGTACTTCTTCAAACGACCGGTATTTCACTGCCGACAGGTCAGGAGCAGCCGCATCTTCAGTGCCTTCCTTCGACGCGTCAGCCGGCTCGGCGGGTTCTTCTCCTTGAGTTTTGGGCTCGCCGGCAGGTTTTGATTCATCTTCTGATTTTGATTCAGCAGGCGCGGTTTCCTCAGGCGTTGATTCTGGCTTTCCGCCTTTCGTCTCTTCGTCCTTCGACTCGTCCGGTTCCTGGTCGTCGCCGTCGCCGCATTCCTCTTCAGCTTCGGGCTTCGAATCACCGTCGGCCGGTTTCTCTTCCTTCGCTGCGGCTTCCGGCGGAGTGGCTTCTTCACCCTCTGGCGAATCGGCGGGAGCTGCGTCGTCAGTCTTCGCTGCTGGATCCGCTTCGGAATCGTCCGGCTTCGCAGCGTCATCCGTTGATGCAGGATCGTCCGTTGATTTCTCATCGCCAGCCGCTGGTGTCGTTTTAACCGGAGCCGGTGGTTCGCCGAACTTCAGGCCGCCGGAGTCGAAACCGGAGTCGAGGTCCGGCAGTGTTTCGATCTTGTACTCGATGTCTTTTCGCTCTTCGTATCGAGCCTTCAGCTCATCCTCAGGGATCTCGCCGACCAAAGCCTCAGCCGCCTCGTAGTCCGATTCGAACCAGGCGAGTTGCAGGCGGTCCGGCTGGACAAACCCAGGGTTTTCGCCCATTGGGTAAACGCCTTTGAAAGCTTCGAAGACTTCGTTGATCTCGGCATCGCTGGGGCGAGGCAATCGTGCGGCGAATGGCTCAACCGGAATGCCGACGGCGTCGATCGAATGTCGCACGTTCAGCTTTTCGAAGTCACCCCAGTACTGATCCGGCATGTGGATCAGTTCGGGATTCAACATTCGCAACGCAACGCGAGCACGCAATTCGGATCGCAACAATTCGTAAAGCTCCGATTCCCCGAGCCGAAGTTGGCTTCGGATTTTTGTCAAAGCCTCGCGGGTCATGCTGTTGTCTGAGACGGTTTTGATGTAGTCCGTGATGAATCCGTCACTGATCTCGATCCCCAATTCGTCAGCTTCACGTTCCAGCAGCAGCTTCGACACGACCGCACGACTCGACGAATCTCCAAATCGGTACTGATTGAGATAGTAGTTGGCCACCATCGGATGAACTTCATCCTTCCGAGTTCGAAACACGCTCAGAACAAACTGATTGGCCATTTCACGTTTCTGCTTCATCTCGTGCAGGTCGCCATCACTTAACCGACCATGAGCCGTTGCGATCCCGCCCTGATTCGCCGACTGATTGAGAATCATGGTTCCGGCGATGACGCCCAACACGGCTCCGATAGCGATGATTGGGTAGCTGATGCCGCGTTCGTTCTGAGAACCCCAGAGCCAGGCCAGCGCCGCACCAAAAAGGCCAAAGAGGACGGGGACAATGGCCGCGCTATCCATTTGCTCCAAAGAGCCCAGAATAATGAACGCAAACATGGCCAGGCACGTCAGGATGACCGTCATCACCTTCTGGTTGCGACGAAATACAGCGAACGGAGATGCCATGAGAGGGGTTTCCGACTGATGAACGGGTTGGTGGGTCTCGAAATACGACGATCGACGGGGCCGTCTATTGGGTCAAACCGACCGAATCCGGATCGTTTGTTTAGCTGAATATGCCTCAAAGAAACGGTGGAGTCTTGACACAGCAGGAAAGGGTGGGATATCGGTTCCCGCCTCCCGGCCAATTCTCCGCAAGTCGCAATCGCGGATTTTAGCCGGGGGCAGGATCGACACAAGGCCATCCCCAGACAGGCAGTTGCGTCAAGCAGACACCTGCTGAATCGGGCTCAGAACGATTTATCCGGTAACTTTGATCTCGCGAGTTGAGTGCCTCACTCCAGCGCGAAATCAGCGACAAACATCGATGGATTTCAGAATTTACGCAAATCCGTCGAATTTGTTCTTCATTACGTCCAGCGGTTGAGGCGTCGACACGGGCTCACTGAAGAAGCGGAATCTGAAACGCGGAATTACGTTGCGGTCACGATTCGTGACTACTGACAGTTAAAGTGGAAGGATCGCTTTCGTGGCGAAGTCCAAGTCGAAATACAAAGCTCTGGTCATTGTCGAATCTCCGGCGAAGGGCAGAAAGATCAGCGGATACCTTGGCAATGACTACAAAGTCATGGCCAGCTATGGCCACGTTCGCGATCTGCCCAACGGAGCCGCCGAGATCCCCAAAGCGGTCAAAAAAGAGCCGTGGTCGCGAATCGGCATCAACGTCGACAGCGAATTCGAACCGCTCTACATCATCCCCAAAGGGAAAAAGAAAACCGTCGACGATCTGAAAGAAGCGTTGAAACAGTCCGACGAACTCATCCTCGCGACGGACGAAGACCGCGAAGGAGAGAGCATCGGCTGGCATCTGGTCGAACTGCTCAAGCCAACCGTCCCGACCAGCCGGATGGTTTTCGGCGAGATTACCAAGAAGGCAATTCTGGAAGCTCTCGACCAGAAGCGCGACCTCGACAAGAACCTGGTCGAAGCTCAGGAAACGCGCCGCGTCCTGGACCGATTGTTCGGTTACACACTCAGCCCGCTGCTGTGGAAGAAGGTCGCTCCGAAACTGTCAGCCGGCCGAGTTCAGTCGGTGGCTGTGAAAGTTCTGGTCGAGCGAGAAAAAGAACGAGCCCGATTCGTCAGCGCCGAATACTGGGACTTGAAAGCGGGGCTCGAAACCGGCTCGGGCGGCAACTTCGATGCGACGTTGCACACGGTCGATGGAAAACGAGTCGCCAGCGGCCGTGACTTTGACGAGAACACGGGCAAGCTCAAAGACGGCGCCGATGTCGTCCTGCTGAACGGCGAACAGGCAACCGCGCTTCGAGACCGCATCGAGAAAACCGACTGGACGGTCGCGTCGGTCGAATCCCGCGAGCAAACGCGCAAGCCGTACCCGCCGTTTACGACGAGTACACTGCAGCAGGAGTCCAACCGCAAACTGAACATGACAGCTCGCGCGACGATGCAGACGGCTCAGCGGCTGTACGAAGACGGCCACATTACTTACATGCGTACCGATAGTGTTACGCTGTCGGGCGAAGCGATTAACGCGGCGCGCGCGAGCGTCGGCACTCGGTACGGCGAAAAATTTCTCAGCCCGTCGCCTCGCACATTTACTAATAAAAGCAAAGGTGCGCAGGAGGCTCACGAAGCCATTCGTCCTGCCGGCACCGAGATGAAAACCGCCGAAGAACTTGGACTGGTCGGCCAGGAAGCCCGGCTGTACTCGCTCATCTGGAAGCGCACGATGGCCTGTCAGATGGCCGACGCAAAACTCCTCTTCCAGACGGTGACGATCGCTGCCGACGAAGCCGAATTCCGAGCGACCGGTCGACACGTTGTCTTCCCTGGTTTCTTCCGAGCGTACGTCGAAGGCGTCGATGATCCGGAAGCCGCACTCGACGACCAGGAAAGCGCGCTGCCGCCGCTGACGGAAGCCGAGAAGCTGAAGCTCGACCAGCTCGAATCGCTCAGCCACGAAACCAAACCACCGGCAAGGTTCACCGAAGCCACGCTGGTCCGAAAACTCGAAGCAGAAGGCATCGGCCGACCGAGTACCTACGCCAGTATTATTGGCACGATCCAGGACCGCGGCTACGTCGTGAAGCAGGGTAGCCAGCTCGTTCCAACGTTCACCGCAATGGCCGTCACGCAGTTATTGGAAAGTCATTTCACGCAGCTCGTCGATTACAAATTCACCGCGCAGATGGAGCAGCAGCTCGACGAAGTGGCGTCTGGCGAGGCCGAGCGGTTGCCTTACCTGTCAAAATTCTACCGAGGCGAAGCAGGTCTCGATCAGCAGGTTAAAACCAAAGAAGAGGGCATCGACCCACGCACCGCCTGCACGCTGAAACTGGAGAACGTCGGGCCGGATATCCGAGTCGGAAAGTTCGGCCCGTACGTCCAGGTCGCTCAGGAAGACGGCGAGACGATCAGTGTGTCGCTGCCCGCCGAAATCGCACCAGCCGACGTCACCGACGAGTTAACCACCAAACTGATCGAACGCAAAAAAGCAGGTCCGCAGTCGCTCGGGATGCACCCGGAAGAAGGCCAGGCCGTCTACGTGAAGCAAGGCCCGTTCGGAACGTACCTGCAACTGGGAGAAGACCCCGAAGGCGAAGACTCGCCCAAGCCGAAACGTTGCAGTGTCCCGAAACACGTCGAGCCCGAAGACGTCACGCTGGAAATGGCGCTGAGTTATCTCGCACTGCCGCGAAGACTCGGTCAACACCCGGATTCAGGCAACGTCGTCAACGCCGGACTGGGACGCTTCGGACCGTACGTGACCACTCGTAAAGATGGCCGGCAGGTTTATAAGTCACTCACCAAAGAATACGACGTGCTGACGGTCGACATGGACACGGCAATACAGCTTCTCGCCGAAGTCAAACCGCGCGGCCCCGCACCGCCAATCCGAGAACTCGGCAAACACCCCGATGACGAAGAAGTCATCGGCGTTTACGAGGGCCGCTACGGACCATATGTGAAACACGGAAAAATCTTCGCGTCACTTCCGAAGGATCTCGAAATCGAGGCGGTCACTCTCGAGCGAGCCCTCGATCTGATCGCCATCAAAGCCGCTCAAAAGGGCGTGACGAAGAAGAAAAAGAAGGCGACAAAGAAAAAAACCACGAAAAAGAAGGCTGCGAAAAAGAAAGCCGCGAAAAAGAAAGCCGCTAAGAAAAAGGCGTCCAAAAAGAAAGCGGCCAGGAAAGCCGACGCCGAGTAGCCGGCCTGCTCTCCACACTTCCAAAATTCAGGACCACGGAAACGACGGAAGGGCACGGAATCAAGACGGTTTCATTTCGTGTCTTTTGTGTTTTTCGTGGTTGTCTTCCGTCGCCTGTTCTGACCGCGTGCCATGGCCATTGGAAAAGTCTATCTCGTCGGCGGCGGCCCGGGTGACCCCGGCTTGATTTCGCTCCGCGGCGTCGAATGTTTGAAGCTCGCCGACGAAGTTCTCTACGACGGGCTTGTTAATCCGCTGCTGCTCCGTCACGCGGACGCTCATTGCGAACGCACCTGCCGATCGGACGGCCCCGGTGGGCGAATTCTCAAACAGGACGAGATCAACCAGCGACTGGTCGATTCCGCGTTGGCCGGGAAGACGGTCGTGCGGCTCAAAGGCGGTGACCCGTTCATCTTTGGACGAGGTTCCGAAGAAGCAGCGTGCCTGCGTAAGCACGGCATCGACTACGAAATCGTACCCGGCATCACGGCCGCAACCGCCGCCGGAGAATACGCCGGCTTCTCGCTGACGCATCGCGAATCAGCCTCGATGGTGACCTTCGTCACCGGACACGAAGCCCCCGACAAAGAAGGTAGCGCTCTCGATTACGAACAGTTGGCCGCTTCGCCAGGGACACTCGTGTTTTACATGGGGCTGCACAATCTTCCGCAGATCTCCGGATCGCTGCTCGGGCACGGCAAACGACCTGACACTCCGACGGCAGTCATCAGCCGCGCGACGACGCCGCATCAACGCACGATCGTAGCGCCACTGAATGAAATCTCTGACGCCGTCGCAAAAGCCGAACTTCACGCACCGTCGCTGATCATCGTCGGAGACTGCGTCAAGCAGCGCGACGAACTCGCCTGGTTCGAGAACAAGCCGCTCTTCGGAAAAAAAATTGGGATCACTCGGCCGACTGCTCAAGCCGAGCCGCAGATTCGCCGAGCGTTCGAATTGGGTGCGCAACCGATCCTGATGCCGGCCATTCAGATCGAACCAATCGACGACTGGTCCGAAGTCGACGCGACGCTGCAGCGGCTCGACGAATTCGACTGGCTGATTTTCACAAGCGTCAACGGCGTCGAGGCATTCCTCGACCGACTGTGGGAGCAGGGCGGAGATGCCAGACAACTCTTCGGCGTGAAGATCGCCGTAATTGGAACGTCGACTGCCGAAGCTCTCACAAAGTATCACGTGCGAGCCGACTTG
>Ga0316209_1002763_pt1 | contig 13297 bp, 13 predicted proteins | sample 6monopyrite_MG_FD_204945 | JGI IMG/M metagenome (GOLD analysis project Ga0316209, IMG submission 204945) | Microbial mat bacterial communities from mineral coupon in-situ incubated in ocean water Damariscotta River, Maine, United States -... | ecosystem: Environmental > Aquatic > Marine >...
TCAACCCTGAGACCGAATGATGCCTATGTATCCGGTTCGGGCGCGCTCACATCTGGCCCCTTATCTTTTATGGATATCTACGACAAGGTCTGTTTCACCATCTCTTCAGCCGGTGGTCGCCGGGGCGCACAGATGGCAACCTTCGATGTCGGCCATCCCGACGTGCTGGATTTTATTCGTGCCAAACGTGAAGACGGTCGCTTACGTCAGTTCAATTTGTCACTGTTAATCACCAGTGAATTTATGGAAGCAGTGAAAAATGATGCTCCCTGGCCACTGGCATTTCCGGTAACAGAAGAAGAGGTTGAAATACGCAAGATCGATCTGCAGGATACGGCGCAGGTAGTTTGGCGCGACTGGCCAATCAAAGATGGCAAAAACGATAGTTATATAAAAAATGAAGCAGGTAATGTTGCCTGCCGGATCTATCGAACCATCGATGCTGGCAAGTTATGGAATGTCATCATGACATCAACTTACGAATATGCCGAGCCAGGTTTTATTCTTATCGATCAATATAATGAGATGAATAATAACTGGTTCTGTGAAAACATCAGGACGACAAATCCATGCGGCGAGCAGGGACTGCCAGAATATGGTGCCTGTCTACTGGGTTCCATCAATTTAACTAACCTGGTCAAAGAACCTTTTACTGATAAAGCTCACTTTGACTGGGTCACCTATTCTGAAGTGGTAAAAATTTTTACCCGAATGCTTGATAACGTGGTCGAGATAAATGGTCTGCCGCTACAACAACAGCGTGATGAGATAGAGAGTAAACGTCGACATGGTATGGGTTACCTGGGTCTGGGTTCGGCCCTGACCATGATGGGCTTGCGCTATGGTTCAGAAGAATCACTGACGTTCACCGACAGGGTTACCCGTGAACTGGCGATGGCGGGTTGGCAGGCGGCGCTGGAGCTGGCAAAAGAAAAAGGCCCGGCACCTATTCTGGAACAGGATTTTAAAGTTACATCAGAGATGTTGAATCGTCGACCAGAGATGGCAAACGATGGCTGGAAGGTTAACGACATCATCAAAGGAAAGGTGCTGCATGCCAGGTACAGCCGATATATGCAGATGGTAGCTGAAGTCAATCCAGAACTGGTTGCTGAGCTGGAAAAAATCGGCGCACGTTTTACGCATCACAGTTCAATCGCACCAACAGGTACCATCGCATTGTCCATCGGTAATAATGCGAGCAATGGCATCGAACCCAGCTTCGCACATCACTATTCACGTAACATTATCCGAGAAGGAAAAAAGAGCAAAGAAAACGTTGATGTCTGGTCGTATGAACTTCTGGCTTATCGTGAATTGATCAACAAAAAAGCGAAACCGTTTTCTGAAGATGAAGCAGAAAAATTACCGGATTACTTTATCAGCGCAGATGATGTTACGCCAAAGCAACATGTTGACATTCAGGCAGCGGCACAAAAATGGATAGACTCATCAATCTCGAAGACTGCGAATATACCAACAGATTTTCCCTATGAAGAATTTAAAGATATCTATCTTTATGCCTATGAAAAAAACCTGAAAGGCTGTACTACGTTTCGTTTTAATCCGGAAGTTTTTCAGGGCGTGTTGGTGAAAGAGTCTGACCTGGAAAATACAAGGTACCGTTTTTCACTCGAAGATGGCAGTGTCATCGACGCAAAAGGAAATGACGAGATCGAATATGACGGTGAGAAGCATACCGCTGCAAACTTATACGATGCATTAAAAGAAGGTTACTACGGAAAATTTTAATATAAAAATTGTAGGAGCGGATTGTAATCCGCGATGCCAGAACATAACGTTATAGTCGAAAGTTATTTCTGTAAATCAACCCTCTACAACAATATACAAGGTGAAAAAAATGGCCATAGAAATAAAAAATAAAATAGTAGGTTACGAAGTCCTCAATAACGATACAGATACAATTGAAGAAACTGAAACCATCGAAACCAAAGCAGCAAAGGCCGAGATCATCCAGATGCACGAAAAAATCGAGCGTCCTGATATGTTGCTCGGTTCGACCTACAAAATAAAAACGCCCCAGTCAGAACATGCTTTATATATCACCATCAATGACGTATTACTGAACCAGGGAACAGAGCATGAGCTGCGCCGTCCCTACGAAATTTTTATTAACTCGAAAAACATGGATCATTTTCAGTGGATCGTCGCATTAACCCGAATCATATCAGCGGTATTCAGAAAGGGTGGGGATGTAACCTTTCTGGTTGATGAATTACGCAGTGTATTTGATCCCCGCGGCGGCTACTTCAAGAAAGGCGGAAAATATAAACCTTCACTGGTTGCTGAAATCGGTGACGCCATCGAATGCCACATGAAGATGATCGGTATGATTGAAGACAAAGGTATGGACGACTGTCAGAGAGAGATGCTGGATGCCAAGAGAAAAGAATACGAAACGATAAATTGTAAGGACAGTAATAAAAGCGCTGTTAACGAAAGTGATGCGGAAGCCAATGATTTTCCACCCAACTCTCAGCTCTGTAAAAAATGCAATACTAAAGCCGTCATCAGTATGGATGGTTGCATGACCTGCCTCAGTTGTGGTGATTCAAAATGCGGGTAAATAAATATGATGCAAATAGAGACTTAAATTGATGTGGATCATTCATTCATTATCATATGTATAGACAATGGTAATTTTGATTGTCCCTGTTTTTAAATGAATCTTTCACAATACGTCAATACATTTGGTCAGGCTATGCTTGCACGGTATGGAGAACGTGTACACAAGGTTGCAATCGATGCCGGTTTTACCTGTCCCAATCGTGATGGCACGATCGGTCGTGGCGGCTGTACTTTTTGCAACAATGTTTCATTTAGCCCCAATGGTAGAAGACCAAATCTTATCGCAGATCAAATCGAATCAGGTCGGCAGGTAATTACGAAACGTACCGGCGCAAGAAAGTATATTGCCTATTTTCAGGCATATACTAATACCTATGCCGATGTTTGTGAGTTAACCCAGTTATATGATGCAGCACTAAAAGAGCCGGATGTCATCGGACTTGATGTGGGTACACGCCCAGATTGTGTTCCGGATGCTGTGCTTGATCTACTGGTCGACTACCAGCAAAAAGGTTATGAGGTCTGGTTGGAACTGGGTTTGCAATCAGCTCATGATGTTACGCTTGACCATGTTAATAGAGGGCACGGATTTGCTGAATATCAACAGGCGATAAAAAGAGCACGCAGGCGTGGTATCAAAGTCTGTACTCATCTTATTCTTGGCTTGCCTGGTGAGTCCACCCGTCATCATATTACTTCGCTTGAACGTGTGCTTGATCTAGGTGTCGATGGTCTTAAATTTCATCCGCTACATGTTGTTAAAGGCACACAATTGGCCAATGAATGGCGACGTGGCGAATATAAATCACTTACCATGGATGACTATGTTTCGGATGTTGTAGAAATGATTAATTTGACACCTGATGATGTTATTTTTCATCGCCTGACGGGTACTGCGGCTGAAAATATTTTGCTTGCACCGAAGTGGTGTTCAAAAAAATGGTCGGTATTAAATTCTATTACGACGGAATTAGCGAAACAGGTAACTAACAGATGTACAGTTGATGCTAACGATGAAAATTTGATGGCACTAAAACCAGCCACCATTTTAGTATAAGGGTTGAATAGTTATATGAATACAGAGACTGAAAATTTTGATAAAAAAATGCACTGGGAGAATGTTTATTCTGAAAAACAGTCAACAGAAGTAAGTTGGTATCAGCAGCACCCAGAACAGTCATTCAATCTGATTCAAACGACTGGCGTTAAAAAACAGGCTTCGATTATTGATATCGGAGGTGGTGCATCCATGTTAATCGATTATCTGCTGGATGCAGGTTATAAAAATTTATCGGTTCTGGATATTTCACATCATGCGATTCAACAGGCGAAGTCACGTCTTGGTGATGATGCAAGGATGGTGAAATGGATCGAACTGGATATACTGAAATTAAATACGGATCAAAGTTTTAGTGTTTGGCATGATCGGGCTGTCTTCCATTTTCTGACTGATGAAAAAGATCGCAAGCATTACATCGATGTAATGAAACATGCTTTAGATATTGGTTCGTTTATCATCTTCGCGACTTTTTCTGATGAAGGCCCAAAACAATGCAGTGGACTTGATGTCATGCATTACAATCCTGAAAAATTATCAGCTGTCTTAGGTAGTTCATTTCAGTTGCTTGATAGCTTCACGGAAAAGCATGTTACGCCGAGTGGTGTAGAACAGAGCTTTATCTATTGCCGTTATATCCGAGTATAAAAGAGAGTAGATATTATGGAACTTGTATGTCCAGCGGGTAATTTACCTTCACTGAAAGCGGCAGTCGATAATGGTGCAAATGCGGTATACATGGGTTTTAAAGATGATACCAATGCAAGACATTTTGCCGGTTTAAATTTTGACGATAGACGTGCTGCTGAAGGTATTCGGTATGCACATGATCGCGGCACTAAAGTTTTTGTCGCAATCAATACTTTCCCGCAACCATCGGGCTGGACACGATGGCAGCATGCAGTCGATCACGCTGCAGAGATGGGCGTTGATGCGTTGATCCTTGCAGATATCGGCGTCATGGATTATGCCAGTCATCGTTGGCCTGATCTTCGATTGCATCTATCTGTACAGGGTTCAGCGACCAGTGCAGAGGCGATTAATTTTTATTATCAGAATTTTGGTATTCAACGTGTGGTGCTGCCACGTGTGTTATCTCTTAAACAGGTTAAACAGGTTGCGCAGGATAGCCCGGTTCCGGTAGAGGTATTTGGTTTTGGTAGCCTGTGTGTCATGGTGGAAGGACGTTGCATCCTGTCATCTTATGTTACAGGGCGCTCGCCGAATACATTTGGTGCCTGCTCACCTGCAAATGCAGTCAGCTGGAATGAAACACCGGATGGTCTGGAAACAAGACTGAATAACATCCTCATTGATAAACACGCAGAAGGTGAATCGGCGGGTTATCCCACTTTATGTAAAGGACGTTTTAACGTAAGCGGTAATACATATTATGCGATTGAAGAACCGACCAGCCTGAATACGCTTGAGCTATTACCCGAATTGCAATCGGTAGGTGTTGCCGCCATTAAGATTGAAGGGCGACAACGTAGTCCGGCTTATGTGGCACAGGTTACAAAAGTCTGGCGAGAAGCGATTGATAGCTGTAAAGCAAATCCTGAACGTTATCGTACAAAGGAAAACTGGATGGCAGCACTAGAGAAAGTATCGGAAGGTTCGCAGACTACTCTTGGGGCTTATCATCGATCCTGGCAGTGATGCTATACCAACAAAACATATGAACAAAAACAAACCACAACAAGCAGATTCACTACCTAAGCTGTCCTTAGGCCCGCTTTTATACTATTGGTCACGTGAAGATGTATTTAAATTTTATGAGTCTATCGCTGATACCGCTGTCGACATCGTTTATCTGGGTGAAACGGTTTGCTCTAAACGTCGTCTGTTACGACCGGATGCATGGTTGCAGATTGCGGGTATGTTGAAAGAAGCGGGTAAAGAAGTAGTGTTGTCGACTTTGACTTTACTCGAAGCGAATTCGGAACTGAGTGCACTTCGTAGAATTTGTGATAACGACCAGTATATGGTCGAAGCGAATGATATGTCAGCCGTTCAACTGATGTCAGGTAAACGGTCTTTTGTCACAGGGCCTGCTGTAAATATCTATAACTCTCGAACCCTGGAGGTGTTGGCGCGAGCTGGCATGAAGCGTTGGACATTACAGGTGGAATTATCAAGAGAAACATTGTGTAGTTTGCATCAGAACAGACCGCTGGGTGTTGAAACAGAATTATTTGTATTTGGAAGATTGCCGCTGGCGTATTCAGCAAGATGTTTTACTGCACGGGCACATAATCTACCGAAAGATGATTGCCAGTTTCGATGTCTCGATAATAGTGATGGGCTGATGTTGCGTACACGTGAAGATGAATCCTTCCTCGTTCTGAACGGCATACAGACACAATCCGCAAAAACACAAAACCTGATAAAAGAGATAAATGATTTTATCGAACTTGAAATCGATGTCCTGCGTATCAGTCCTCAGTCTAAAAATACGGAACAGATAATCGATATTTTTGATCGCTGTTTACGTGGCAAAAGTAACAGTGATGAAGCTGAGAAATTACTTCAGCCTTATATAATGTCTGGAGAATGTGATGGATACTGGCATGGTGAGGCAGGCATGAACCTTGCTGATCACGACAGACCTACGGATAACGATAAACCGGGTAGTATGTTATGAGTTCGATAAAGACAAATGAATACCTTAACGAAAAGTACAAACTGGGTAGTCCATTCGAGCTGGATAATGAAGCGGCATACCATGTATGGCTTGAAAACAAGATGGATGATTATCCTCAGAATCTTGAAGACATCATCGTAGAAATTAATGATCCACGAAAACTGACTTCGGCAGAATATGAAGTCATCCGTGATCTGGTCAAGAAAACCAATATGGCGATCTACGCGGGTAATACCGGCGATGATCCTGATAAAACTATCCCGGAACAATTAGCCAGGCAGTTCGGGTTATCTAAACCAGATAATAACCGCGGTGCGGATGATGGCATCACTGCTCTCAGAGTGGCCAAAGATGATTGGCGCGGTGAATACATTCCCTATACCAATAAATCGATTCACTGGCATACTGATGGTTACTACAATCTGCAGGAAGAAAAGATAAAAGCACTTTTTTTGCATTGTGTTTCACCAGCAATAAGTGGCGGTGAGAATGCTTTACTCGATCATGAAATAATCTATATCCGTCTACACCAGGAAAACCCGGATTACATCCGTGCCTTGATGGAGCCGGATGTGATGATGATACCTGCCAATATCAACAAAGAGGGTGAGGTGATTCGTCCCGATCGGTATGGTCCGGTATTTTCTGTTTCTGACGATGGTGATCTTCACATGCGTTATACCGCGAGAACACGTAGTATCAAATGGAAGCAGGATCCGTTGGTGGCAGAAGCGGTTGCCTTGTTACATGACTACCTGCATACAGATTCACCCTACATTTTTCGAGGTACCTTACAGTCCGGACAGGGCTTGATAAGCAACAATGTACTGCACGATCGTTCGGGGTTTGAAGAGGATGATGAACACAAGCGACTGTTATACAGGATGCGTTATTATCACCGGATTGAGAATACTTAGGCAACGCTGATTAATTATCATCAATTCTGGCGTTGCTTTAAAGATATAGCTTCTATCGTTCTGGATAGCTGAATGTAATGTTTAAAATCATCTTGATGCGTCATGCCAAATCTGACTGGCACAGTCATATGTCTGATATAGATCGGCCATTAAATAACCGGGGTCGACGCGATGCAATTCGTATGGGGGCTTATCTGGAGCAGAAGGGATGGGTGCCAGACAGAATGGTGGTCTCATCCGCTGAACGTACACAGGAAACAGCTCGGTTGTTACTGCAGAACCTTTCTGTATCTGAAGAAAATGTAATCATCGATAAATCCCTTTATCTGGCAGATGTGGAAACACTGTGTGATAACATTGCACTCTACGCGAATGATGGTAAGCGCCTGCTGGTGCTAGCACACAACCCGGGTATGGACTACCTGGTCAGTTACCTCGCCAGTTCGGTTCCGCCATTATCTGATAGTGGAAAATTAATGACGACCTGTGCGGCGGCATGCTTTGATATGCACTCATTGGAGGCATTAAAAAAACCAGGCAGGGGAGAATTACGAAACCTGATTCGACCTAAAGAGATTGCAGATAACGAATAAAGAGATAACCTTATGAAAGATTCTGATAACGATGAAACAAAAGCATCGAATAACTTCGTTGTCGGGCTGGTAACATTTATCGTGTTTATATTTTTTATGACGGCGTGGATGTATTTTTCAACTTGATAGTGGCCTCGATAAGAAACAGGTAGTCGTTGTGATTAGGTTAATTGTCGCATATCAATCATAAACGGTCATTGAACTGCTTTTCGGATAATGGAAATTTCATAGACAACGGACATTAACAACCATGCTCTGCTATACGAAGAATTTTTCTTCGTAGCAACCACTCAGCATAGTTGTTAGTACCTTTATAAAGGTAAGGCTAGACACATTCATTTACTGAATAATGTCATAAATAGTTTTTCTGACTTTGAGTAGTATTACCTGACCTATGGCTAAACTTTCCTCTAGCTCCTGCTCAGTTACGACCCAGGGAAGATTAGTCACTAAAGCCACACCGTTTTCTACGGGGCCAGCAACGGCAAAACATGCAGCATCGATCATTGTGTTGATTTCATGCTCTGCGAGAAACAACTCAACTACCCGAGTTAAACTATTAAATTCAATGCTAGGATAAGTTTTTTCAGCAATCGGCTGCCAGGTATTGTCGACCATTCTGCCACAGGTCAACCGCGTGTTTGTCCCACCCACATCACCCGCTAATAACTGCACTGTAGCAGCCATCACTGCCTTTTGGTATTTTTAGAGCGATGGCGTTTATAATGATTAATCAGTCCATTGGTTGAAGAATCATGTGTTTTAATGACTTGTGCATCATCCAATTCAGATGAAATATTTTTTGCCAGTTGCTTACCTAGCTCAACACCCCATTGGTCAAATGAATTAACATTCCAGATAATGCCCTGAACAAAAATTTTGTGTTCGTAGAGTGCAATAATACTACCTAATGTTTTAGCATCAAGTGTATCGAATAATAAAGTACTGCTGGGCCTGTTGCCTGGAAACATTCTATAGGGTAAAACCTTTTTGATTTCATCCTCATCTAGTCCTTCGGCTTTTAGTTCCTGATATGCCTCATCTTCTGTTTTTCCTCGCATCAGAGCTTCAGCCTGTGCGAAAACATTCGACATCAATGCGCGATGATGGCGCGTAATACTACGAAAACTATAAACCGGGGCTAATATATCCACCGGCACCAGTTTTGTTCCTTGGTGCAGTAGCTGAAAAAATGCGTGTTGTCCGGCAATACCTATCTCACCAAAAAGCACTGGCCCGGTCGTGTAATCAACAAGCTGACCCTGACGGTCAATGGATTTACCGTTGCTTTCCATATCCGCTTGTTGCAGGTAAGCCGGGAACTTATGCAAATGCTGGTCATAAGGCAACACGGCAGTGGTCTGCGAGCCAAAGAAATTGTTATACCAGATACCCAACAACGCCATCAAAACTGGAATATTTTTCTCCAGGGGCATGTGCCTGAAATGTTGATCAACTTCGTAAGCACCTCTCAGTAACTCATCAAACTGTTCGGAACCAATCGCGATAACAATGGACAGACCTATCGCTGACCATAATGAATAACGCCCGCCCACCCAGTCCCACATGCGGAAAATATTATTCTCATCGATACCAAATTCTATGGCTGCCTTTGTATTAGCTGTAACCGCTGAGAAATGTTTGTGGATATGACTATCATCACCGACTTTATTAACATGCCATTGTCTGGCCGTTTCCGCATTCATCATCGTATCCTGTGTGGTGAAACTTTTTGATGCGATAATAAAAAAAGTGGTTTCTGGGCTGAGGAACTCTAAGGTATCATTGATGTGATTTTCATCAATATTTGAAACAAAATGCACATTGAGATCATGTAATGTATACGGTCTTAAGGCCTCATTTACCATTAGTGGTCCAAGATGAGAACCTCCTATGCCAATGTTAACCACATCGGTAATCGCCTGATTGCTGACACCGCGCCACTGTCGTGTTCTTATTTTTTCTGCCAATTGCTTTACGCGTTGTCTTTCTTCTTTTATTTCATGGAGAATATCTACACCGTCGACTTTAAGTGATTGTGCTTCCTGCTCTCTTAATGCGCTATGCAACACTGCGCGATGTTCAGTGTGATTGATTTTTTCTCCATTAAATAATTTTTCAATCCATTGAGAGAGACCGACATCATCGACCAACTGCAATAGTAATTTTATCGTTTCGTCATTTATGCGGTTTTTTGAATAATCATAAAGAATGTCGTTCAACTGCAGAGAGTACTTTGTAAATCTATCTTCATCATTTTCAAACTGATCACGCATATGAACATTTTTTATTTCCTCAAAATGTTTAGTTAACGCTAACCAGGCTTTTGACTGTGTGGGTTCAGACATAGTATCAACTTCCTTAACTTAATCCTAAATCAATATAAATTCATCTGGCTATATCAAACCGTCCTGCCTACATCATCTATGACAGAATAGCATGGAACTATCAGTGATCCCAATCTGCATGACCGCTATGATTCCACAATCTTAAATAGCCAATTTCCAAATATCTGCATTGTATTCTTGTATCGTCCTATCGGTTGAAAAATGGCCGCTGCAGGCGGTATTGCTAATGCTCATTTTAATCCACGCTGCTCGGTCGTTATAGAGCAACGACACTTTATACAGCGTGGTAACAACCGTGAATCTTGCTTTGTCCAGTAGCACATACATGCTATATAGCATAGTTATTGATTATTAACAGGTCTCGTAAAATGTATCTTACAAAATAGCTAAAGTAAATGCATCATTTTATTGAAAAAGCATATTTGACTTTTATTTTTTTAAGAATAAACTGCTATATAGCAAATAGGTCGATTCTTAGTCATCCAGATCGGCCTGATTCTAACAATCTATTACTCGAAGTTCATTTACCACGAGAAAACAGAGAATCAGTGAATAAGGCAATTCTAGTGCTCAATGCTGGTTCGTCCAGTATCAAGTTTGGTATCTATACCGCTGCTGATAACAGCACCACTCTGCATCATAGATACCGTGGCCAGATCGAGGGCATCGCTGAGCAAACCCGTTTCGTCGTTCACCAGGTGCAGGCAGATGGCATCGAAAGAATGGTCACAGATGATGATACCTTACTTCCGAATTTCTCTTACTGTTATCTAAAAGGAGTCGTTTAATCATGTGTTCAGATCTAACAAAAAAAGAGCTTGGTATCGTTCAGGCCGTGCTGGAGCGATTTGAAAAACAACGTCTCCCTAGATTAATGAATATGAAAGAAAAGGTCGACCAGGGAAATACTCTAGGCAGCCGTGACATATCACTTCTTGACGAGGCAATTCATGATGCTAGTGGGGCTGCTAGTTTTGCTGATAAGCATCCCGAATACCAGACACTGGTAGCAGAAGTTTCGCATCTGTATAATTACATAACAAAAAAAGCACTGGAGAACGAAAAAATAGAATCTGTGCTCAATAACAATTAATAGGTACCAAAGAGTAATGGCACTTACTTAAGGAAAAAAGTTGCTCTATCGTCATTGCGAGCGACAGCGCGGCAATCTCTAACAACTATACTTTGCCATTTAAAGATTGCTTCGTTCCTCGCAATGACGTGGCTTTTATTCATTATTGTGCTTAAGTAAGTGCCATTCGGGTCAGAACACAGATTTTGCTAATATACGATTAACATCTGCATATATAATTTAAAATTATATACATCTAAAGCTAAATCCACATGGATGAGGGCAACGGCGCGACAGCCGAGATTTATAATACCGGGTATTCCCCAACACATCATACAGCGTGGTAACAACCGTGAACCTTGCTTTGTCCAGTAGCTCATACACGCTATATAGCATAGTTATTGATTATTAACAGGTCTCGTAAAATGTATTTTACAAAATAGCTAAAGTAAATACATCATTTTATTGAAAAAGCATATTTGACTTTTATTTTTTTAAGAATAAACTGCTATATAGCAAATGGGTCGATTCTTAGTCATCCAGATCGGCCTGATTCTAACAATCTATTACTCGAAGTTCATTTACCACGAGAAAACAGAGAATCAGTGAATAAGGCAATTCTAGTGCTCAATGCTGGTTCGTCCAGTATCAAGTTTGGTATCTATACCGCTGCTGATAACAGCACCACTCTGCATCATAGATACCGTGGCCAGATCGAGGGCATCGCTGAGCAAACCCGTTTCGTCGTTCACCAGGTGCAGGCAGATGGCATCGAAAGAATGGTCACAGATGATGATACCTTACTTCCGAGCCATGAAGCTGCTCTAGCCGTTTTGCTCGACTGGCTGGATGCGCAGGCAGCTGATTTTGAGTTCATCGCGGTTGGCCATCGCGTGGTACATGGTGGTGAATTATTTTCGGAAGCTGTCATCGTCGATGCTGAAGTTCTGGTGAAGCTCGAGTCGCTGGTGCCGCTGGCGCCATTACACCAACCACACAACCTGGCCGCTATCGAGGCTTTCAATCGGCTTGCACCCGAGTTAATGCAGGTCGCCTGTTTCGATACCGCTTTTCATCGCACCATGCCGGATGTGGCACAACGCTTTGCACTACCGTATACACTGACCGAAAAGGGCATTCGCCCCTATGGATTTCATGGCCTGTCTTACGAATATATAGCCAGCGTGTTGCCGGAGTATGAAACTTCAGCCACAAAAGGCCGTGTCATTGTTGCCCACCTTGGCAACGGTTCAAGCCTGTGCGCCATGGTAGGTCTTCGCAGTGTAGCGACGACGATGGCGTTTACGCCGCTTGATGGTCTGCCCATGGCAACACGCTGCGGAACGCTCGATCCTGGCGTCGTGCTGTACCTGATGACCGAGTTTGGCATGTCGGTCGCCGCAGTGTCTGAGCTGCTACACAACAAATCCGGCCTGCTTGGCATATCCGGCATCAGTGGTGATATGCGTGAGTTACTGGCCAGCAACCAGCCACGCGCCGCAGAGGCTGTCGATCAGTTTGTCTACCGGGTGGCGCGTGAGGTCGGTTCGCTGGCGACTGCAGCCGGTGGTATCGATACGCTTGTGTTTACCGGCGGCATCGGTGAGCACTCCAGCATCATTCGGCAGCGGATTGGTCAGCAGCTGGCCTGGTTAGGCGTTGACATTGAACCGGCAAAGAACGAAGCCGGTAACACCGAAATCAGCAGCAGTGATAGCCCGGTATCTGTCTGGACTATTCCTGCGAACGAAGAGCTTGTCATCGCGCAACACACCTTTGCCATAGCGCAGCTGGCGGCTGTCTGAATTAACAACAAACAACAAATTTTCAATGAGGGGAACGAAAATGAAGCAACACGTAGAGAAAGCCGTGATCGATGATAACCCATTGGGTGATGACGAGCTGCAGAAGACCCATGCCTACTGGCGTGCCTGTAATTACCTTGCCGCCGGCATGATCTATCTGCAGGATAACCCGCTGCTGCGTAAACCGCTGGAATTCGAACATATCAAAAACCGTCTGCTGGGCCACTGGGGTGCCAGCCCCGGACTGTCATTCATGTACATACATATGAACC
>Ga0316209_1002766_pt1 | contig 13293 bp, 6 predicted proteins | sample 6monopyrite_MG_FD_204945 | JGI IMG/M metagenome (GOLD analysis project Ga0316209, IMG submission 204945) | Microbial mat bacterial communities from mineral coupon in-situ incubated in ocean water Damariscotta River, Maine, United States -... | ecosystem: Environmental > Aquatic > Marine > Coastal...
TCTCTGAAGCAAAACTTACTGTTCGGGTAATCACCATTCCACCCGAAATACACCAGAGCTTGGTTCAGTCTGGATTGAGAAAAGATGTTCCGGTGCTGGAATACCTTGGTAAAAACGCAGGAATAAGGCGGGCCACGGGAGAATTTATTCTCAGTATGAATCCGGATATTATTCTCACTAAGGAGCTTGTGAAGGAACTGAAATCACTAAACAAGAAACGTTATTACAGAGCAGATAGAATTGATTTTCAAGGAGATTTGTCTGCCGATTATCAATTTAGCCGTGTATTCCTTAAAGGACATGATTTTCCTATTTCCGAATTAAAAGAATTACCTAGTCTAAGGTTCAAAAACAACCTAGACAATGCTTGGAAGTGTTTCACTCCTCGTATTAGTGGATTACTGAACAGACTCTCTAAAACAGTTTATTACAACCAAACGGCCAACTGTTTTCACTGCAATGTAAGTGGTGATTTTATGCTTATGCATAGAGATTGTTGGAAGGAGCTTGAAGGGCATAACGAAATGACCTTTATTTCCTTGCACGTTGATTCGTTAATGGTTGTTCAGGCTGCACAGTTGGGACTTTCAGAATGTGTGCTCAAGAACCCAATTTATCATCAAGAACATGAGAGAAGATATGACGCTACGCAGAGGAAAGTCATCTTCGAAACTGCCTTTCGGTTTTTTGAGGAACAATCAGTAAAAATGATTCAACAACAAAAACCCGAAAAATATAACGGTGAGCATTGGGGATTGTCTAAATTTGAGCTTCCTGAAATGAAGCTTAATTAGGTGCCGAATAACCCCTATTATCTTTCTATTGTAGCTACCACGCGTAATGATAATCACGGTGGTGACCTGTTAAGACGAACTCAAGCCTTCGTTAATAGCGTGTATGTACAGGCTAAAAAATTTCAGTTACCGGTAGAACTGATTATCGTAGAGTGGAATCCACCGGAAGATAAACCCCTGTTAAAGGAAGTTCTTAAAGAGCCAGGTGCCGGAATTCCTGTGTCCTTGCGGTACATAGTTGTTCCGAAGGAGATTCATGACACATATCGGTTTTCAGATTCGCTACCACTTTATCAGATGATTGCCAAAAATGTAGGCATTAGAAGAGCGAAAGGAGAATTTGTTTTGTGCACAAACATTGATGTTCTTTTTAGTGATTCCTGTTTTGAGACCTTGGCTAAAAGAAAATTGGAAAAAGGAGTTTTCTATCGGGCAAACCGATGTGATGTTCCAAAAGAAGTGCTGGACGAGGGTACTCACGAAAAGCAACTTGCTTACAGCAGAGCCAATGTTTTGAGGCGGCTAGGAAACACTCCAGGTCATGAGGCATTGACCGGGCCTAAATTCATCTTTCAGTACCCGAAGGTTGCTCGGGTTTTGAACTCCTTGCTGATTTTAGTGTGGCAAAAATTTCATCCAGGACAGTTTGCTCATTTCGTAATAGATTTTATGGCATGCGGTGATTTTACATTGATGAGTAAAGAAGATTGGTTGGATATTGATGGCTACGTAGAGCTCGATATGTATTCGATACACATAGACAGTATGGGGCTTTGGTCTGCCTGTGCAAAAGGCAAAAAGCAAGTAATATTTCCATACGAAGCTTGCATTTATCATATAGATCATGAAAATGGTTGGGAATCTGACGATGTAATTAAAACCATCAAGTTTTTGTCAGACAAACCCAGCTTGGATTATTCCATTGTACATCGTGCTGGAATGAAGATGGTTGCAAACGGGTCGAATTGGGATTTGAATAAACCCGATTGGGGTTGGGCGAATAAAAAGTTTGATGAATACGTTTTTGGCAACTAGGTTTGGTGAATGAAACGAAAGGTTGCCATTATTGGGGTCGGTAAACTAGGATTGTGTTTTGCCCTTAATCTTGAAAAAGCGGGTTTCCATGTCCTCGGAGTAGAGGCGAACCAACATTATGCCGCTAGGCTAGCGGATAAGTCTTTTCGCAGTTCGGAACCTCAAGTTAACGAAATGCTTCAGTCTGCTAGGGACTTTGTCATAACTGGTGATGTTTCTCAGGTTTTAGAACAGAATATCGAAGATGTTTTTGTGATGGTTGCCACACCATCTTTACCTGATGGTGGTTATGACCACTCACAAATTGACAGGGTAGTTGACCGACTCAAATCTTCAACTAACAAATCGGGCATCATAAATCTCTACATCGGTTGTACCACCATGCCTGGATATTGCAAGGTTTTATCGGAAGAAATGGAGCCTTTTGGTTATACCGTTTCTTATAACCCAGAATTTATAGCGCAAGGTTCCATAATTCACGACCAACAATACCCAGATCAAATACTTATTGGGGAGGCAAACAAGAATGCTGGCGACCGATTGCAAAGCATTTATGAAGATTTTGTAAGGAGTAATCCCACTTATTGCCGAATGGATTCGCTGAGTGCAGAAATTGCAAAATTGGCTACCAACTGCTTTCTAACAACCAAAATATCATTTGCCAATTCTATTGGTGATTTGGCTTTAACCACTGGTGCTGATGCTGACAAGATACTTAAGGCCGTAGGAGCAGATACTAGAATTGGAGATAAGTACCTTAATTATGGCTTTGGTTTTGGTGGCCCCTGTTTTCCTAGAGATAACCGTGCGCTTGGCAAGTTTGCTCAGAGTGTGAACCATCCGCTGCGAATTAGCGAGGCAACAGACCTCGTAAATGAAGAGCACTTTCACTTTCAGTTAAAGAAATACTTAGCAGATAGTAAAGATTCGGGCGAGGTGATTTTTGAAAGTGTAACCTACAAAAAAGGGACTTCTCAGTTAACTGAATCTCAACAACTTAGATTAGCCGTGGCACTGGCAGAAGCAGGACGTCAGGTAACGGTGATAGATTCCGTAGAAGTGATAAGCCAGGTAGAAACACTTTACCCAGGTTTATTCAAATTTGAGACGGAGTTAGCCTCATAGTTGAGAGCCTCCAATTTGGTTAAATGCATGCAAATTCGCTGATGGAGAACAAATGGATTCCATATGTTTTGATTTTTTCCCTCGCGGTTGCGCAGTACGCGAACACGAGAAATCATGATTTTGCATGGGATGATGCCATTGTTCTAACGGAAAACTCACGCGTGCAGAAAGGATGGTCAGATATTCCCGAACTCTTCGAGAACATCAAAAGTTCTAAGACGGAGAATCGGTACGGGTACAGACCCATATCCTTGCTTTCTTTTGCTACGGATGTCCAGTTTTTTGGTCTTGATTCAAAAGCATCTCATCGGATAAGTATTTTGCTTTATAGCATTCTTTGCCTGATTGTTTTCCTGTTTCTGCAACAAATATTCCCGGAACATAAGTGGCAAAATTTTCTTGCTACGTTGCTATTTGTAGTACATCCGCTGCACACAGAAGTAGTTGCAAACATTAAAAGTAGAGACGAGATACTGGCAATGATTTTTGGCCTTTTGGCAATGCTCTTTTATTTAAAAGCAACTAAGAAATCTTCGGTTTTGAATTATGGGCTTTTTCTAATTCTACTGGTTGTCGCATTTCTGTCAAAGGAAAATGCCGTGGTTTTTTCTGGGGTTGCACTTTTGTTGACTTGGTACAAGCTTTCTGATACTGCTGAACTGATGGAATGGGTAAAGCGAATTTTGCCTCTTGCCATATCACTTTGCCTATTGGTTGGTATTCGGTTATTCGCTTATTCGGATAATTTCTTTCAAAATACGGATCGCGAACTGTATGAAAAGGGAATTTTTATTCAGGATGGTTTTGTAGGTAACCCTATTTTTTCGCTAGAATCGGACTTCGTGCTAAAATGGTTGAACATAATCTACATAGGAGCTTTTCACCTTTATAAGTTCATTGTGCCATTCCCATTGGTGCACGATTATGGCTATAACTATTTACAATTAGTTGATTTAACCGATTACCAAACATATCTATCGTTGATTGTTGCGGTGGTAATGGTTTTAATAACGGTAATCACAATCCGTAAACGTTCCATTGTTGGGTTCGGTTTGGGATTTTTTATCATCACGGCATCTGTTTACCTCCACATTGTGGAATTAGCACCCGATATATTTGGTGAGCGATTTGTATTTGTGTCTTCGCTTGGTTTGTGCGTTGCTGCTGTCGGGCTTACTTTCAAAGTAATTAAGAGTAATCGTTTGAGGCCTGTGGTTTTCGTTTTCTGGTTATCGGTATCAGTTGTTTTTTTCTCTGTGGGATGGAACAGGAACAAAGCCTGGAAAGACAATAAGACCCTGCTCCAAACAGATTTGGTAATACTGAAAGACGGTGCTCGGTTAAACTATAATTATGCACTCTATTTGCATCGAACCTATTACCAACTGCCAGAGGAAGAAAAAGCCTCCATGCAGGACAGTATTCTGAAGTATTATAATCGAACCATTGAAATTACCGACAGGTTGCTTCCGGCTTACCTAGATTTAGGCGGGGCCTATATGGAATTTGGTAGACCAGAAAAGGCACGTAATATTTTTGTTGAAACAATTGCCAAGTATGGACATCTCTCTGCTCCGTATGTTCAAATGGCAAAGTATCATATGAGTTCAAAGGAATTCTCGGAAGCCATTCCCTACTTAGAGAAAGCCATAGAGTATGGAAGTAAAAACTCCGACTACCATTATTTGCTGGCCATTTGCCAATTTAACGAGGGCCAGCACCAACAAGCAATTGCCACGCTAGATGTAGGGGAGAAGCTCGATGTGAGCGATGGCCCTTATTTGGCCCTAATGGTTCGATTGCATCTGAGGATGAATGAAGTTGACAAAGCAAGGCGTGTATTAAGACGAGGGCTTACACAATTCCCTGGCGATGCCAGTCTTCTTGAAATGAAGGAGAGGGTGGACGCTCGTTCAGCCCAATAATTTTCAGCCATATTTGTCCATCAATGAAGATGCTGCAAAATAAATTGGTAATGTATCTGCTGGTTGCGGCATGTGCATTCCTGCAGTTTAGCAACACGTTGAATCATGATTATGCTTGGGATGATACTATAGTCATTCTCGAAAACCCAGATGTACGGTCGGGTTTTGCTGGACTTGGAGAAATATGGCATAAGCAACATTCCGATTATTTGCATGATCAGATTGGGTACCGACCACTGGTGCTTTCAACCTTCGCCATCGAACAGGAGTTCTTTCCGTTAAACCCGAAAGTTGGACACCTGATGAATGTGGTTTATTTCTCCATTCTGTGTCTTGTCATACTCTTGTTTTTGAGTGAGATTGTACCTGAAGAGTGGAGGCTAAAAGCCTTATTGGTTACCGCACTTTTTATCGTACATCCTTTGCATACGGAAGTGGTGGCAAATATTAAAAGCCGCGATGAGATTTTTCAATTGCTATTCAGTTTGCTAAGCATAATCTTCTATTTGCGGTGGGTAACTGCCACCAAATGGTGGCAAATGGTGTTGGCAATTGCCTTTTTTGTTTGTGCAATCCTGTCTCGCGAGAATGCCATTGTAACCCTTGCCCTCATTCCGCTTACAGTTCTTGTATTGGGAACTGGTACATTAGGTCAGCGCTTAAAAGGATTGATTCCAATGCTTGGCTTGGCCTTGCTAGGTGTAGCAATTATTGCAGCGGCACAATTGGGTAATGCAGGAAAAGCGGAAACGGAAGGCATGGGAATTGTTTATGAAGACCCAGCACTCGGTAACGGGCTTCTCTATCATGTCGTAAAGGGATTGAATCGTGTAGCTAATTTCAATTTGGTAATGCTCCGCTATCTCCGAAATTTTATTTGGCCCGTAGATCTTGTCTATTACTACGGATATGATTACCTGAGAGTGTATGAGACTAAGGATATAGTTTCCGTTTTTGGTGCTATCCTAACATTTGGTCTATCCATCATATCACTCGCTGCACTGCGGTATAGGAAAATGTTCGCTTTTGGTGCCCTATTCTTTTTTATTGGGATTTCGCCCTTTCTTCAACAATTTAACTTCATGCCAGATGCCATGGCCGACCGGTTTGTTTTTGGACCATCGCTTGGGTTATGTATTGCAAGCATTGCTGGCGTAAGTTGGGTCACAGAAAAACGATTTGGAAACATAGGTGCCGTTGGGAGAATTGCGATTGCTAGCTTGATTGTTACGGTATTCGGATTCTATTCGTACCAAACGTTTCAGCGCAATAAGGCATGGAAAGACAACTTTACGCTTTTTACCACCGACATCAATAAGTTGAAAAACTGTGCAAAAGCACACGAACATTATGCTGATGTGTTGCACGAAAAGTATCTGAAAACTGGTGATGCCTCCCTTATTCCCGACATCATTTATCATTATCAGCGTAGCATCGAAATAAGTGATAAAAGCTACTATTCTTTTATCAAACTTGGGTCAAATTACGCCTCGTTCGGTAATCCAGAAATGGGCATACAACTGCTGCGGAAAGCGGTGGAGCTGTTTCCGGGTCGAGCTGACCCAAACTTCTATTTGGGAAGCGCACTTTATGATGAAAAAAGGTATGAAGATGCACTTCCTTTCTTGGATAGTTCTATTCTATTCTCACCAAAAATGCCAGATTCCTATTTCTTGAAGATACGTTCGTTAGAGGCACTTGGTAGGTTAGATAGCGCGCTGGCCGAAGCCGAAATCGCTGTGGTGCTTTTTCCCAAAGACATTCGTGTGCGCGATGCAACTTGCGACTTGCTTATGGCAAAAGAAATGTATCAACCAGCATTTGCACATGCCGATACATTATTGGATCTTGTTGGAGTTGCCCCGGTTTATTGGAAAAAGGCAATAGGCATACGGCAAATTGCAGGCTATAATGCTGAAGCTGGGCAACTGTATCAAAAAGGATTACAGCAAGGAGTAGATTTCGACAACTAGACGCTTTCTGTCGATAACTGCACGCGTTTTTGGTATTTATCTTCTCTGTCAAAAAAAAAATCGTCTTCTTTGTTTGCTGAATCAGCATTGTAAACCATCAACCGGTACTCCATGAAAAGATTTTTAACTGGAATTGCTTTTGTTTTTCTCCTCGTTACTTCTAATAGCGCTTTGGCACAGTGCGATAGACCTTCAGGTAATGCTCCAAATGGATTGCCTTATTACTACGGACAGATAGATCCTTCTTGTGGAAGCTTTACTATCGTTAACAACTACAGCCCAGGCAGGTATTTTCAAACATCCGTATTAGAAGGAGGAAGTTACACGTTTAGTACGTGCGGTAGTTCAATAGATACTGAGTTAAGCTTCTATGAAAATAACAACACCACAAATGAGTTTGCATACAACAATAATAGTGGCCCTGATTGCTCAGGGCTTCAAGCCTCAGCCACTATTGTGCCTACGTTCACTCATTTTACACGTGTTCACGTAACGCAGAATAGTTGTTTGACGGGAGGTACCTCTTCTGTTACCGTAAAGGTTAGACAGAACAATAACCTAAGTATTTCTGGTTTGCCAACAGAATTATGTCAAGGAGAGCAGGCAACGGCTTATAGCGGAGTGCCAGCAAGAGTTGCAGGAGTTGTTCAGTTCGGAAGTGGGGATAGAGGAACTTTTACTGGTACAGGTGTTTCAGGAACTGGAGGAACAACTTTTACAGCTCCAACTCCTAGTGGAGCTTCGCAAACATATACGCTTACCTATACATTCGGATATTGTTCTACCACTCAAAACGTTACTGTTTATGCAAACCCTACCACTGCTAGTGCAGGTCCAGATCAGCTAATTTGCACTGCAACAACCACTCTTGCTGCAAATGCACCTACAATTGGTACTGGCCAATGGTTTGTGGTTTCTGGTACGGCCAGTGTTGCGAACCCATCGTCTCCTACATCTTCTGTAACACTGACAACCAGTACAGCAACCTTGCGTTGGACCATTTCCAATGGTACTTGTACGCCTTCAACAAGTGAAGTAATAATTACTAAAGACGGCACTAATCCAACTATAACTTGTCCTTCAACTATAACAGTAAATGCACCTACAGGTCAGTGCGCAAAGGTTGTTGGGCCTGCAGATGGATACGTGGTAACAGCTTCGGACGCGTGTACACCAGTTAATGTGCAGTTGACTTCGGGACTCGATATAAACGGTTCGTTTCCTGTTGGAACAAGTACAGAAACATGGAGTGCAACCGACCCTAGCGGTAATACAGCTAGTTGTTCTTTCAATGTAGTTGTTGTCGATAACCAACTACCCACAATCACATGTCCGGTAGATATCAGCGTAAACAACGATGCTGGAAGTTGCTTTGCGGTTGTAAATTATAATGCTACCACAAACGATAATTGTCCTGGAGAATTAGTTACTGTTATTGGAGGTTTGGCAAGTGGCGCCCAGTTTCCAATAGCCACAACTACGGTTACACTTAAAGTGGATGATGCTGTATCGCCAACTCCGAATACAGCGAGCTGTTCATTTACAGTAACGGTGGAGGACAACGAAGCTCCACAGATATCTTGCCCAGGAAATATTTCAGTTAATAACGAAGCTGGCCAGTGCCACGCTGCAGTAAGTTGGACAGAACCTGTAGGTACTGATAATTGTACTGGCTCTATTACAAATAGAACAGGCCTTGCCCCTGGTTCTGATTTTCCTGTTGGGATTACAACAGTTACTTATATAGTTACCGATGCTGCAACTACTCCTAGCTCCACGTCATGTTCGTTTACGGTTGAAGTTATTGACAACGAACTTCCAGTTGTAACCTGTCCTACCGCACCAACAGTTAATGCAGCACAAGGACAATGTGGTCTAAATTATTCTTACACAATTCCTTATAGTGATAATTGCTCGGCAACAATCAGTCAGGTACAGGGCTTGTCAAGTGGAGGTTTCTTCAGCGTTGGAGACCATGATATGGAATTTAATATTTCCGACCCATCTGGTAATACGGTAAACTGTGCATATACATTAACGGTTGTTGATAATCAGTATCCAACCTTCCCATTTTGCCCTGGAAACACAGCGGATACGATTTTCTTCTCAACCGGAACAGGGGTTTGTTCTGCATTAGCTTCTTATAACGTATTGGCCAGCGATAACTGCACGGGTGGATTGGTTACTACTCATACTCCTGCACAGTTGGATAATGGAAGCACATTTGATTTGGGTTCTACTGATATGGTTTACACAGCTACTGATGCTTCTGGTAATACAGCTACATGTGAGTTTGTTGTTACCGTAAAAGATGAGGAATTTCCATTTATTTCGTGTCCTGCAAACCAATCGGTCACGTTCCCAAATTGCCAATACACACTACCTGATTACTTGGCGCTGGGTACTATCGATACCTCTGACAATTGTACTCCCGTTCTTTTTATGGCTCAGAACCCAGCAGGTGGAACCATCGTTTCTGCCCAGACCACTGTTGAGATGTCTGCAACGGACAATAGCGGAAACGTAAGCACCTGTGCCTTTACCATTACACCATTAGATAATGTACCTCCTACAATTGGGGGATGCCCAGCACTTGGAGAGGTTGACTCTGTAGAAGTAAATTCAAGCTGTTAGTTCCTAATTCCTGATTATGCGCTAATTCTTACTGCCTCGGATGATTGTAATCCTTCACCAACGGTTTCGCAATCGCCACCTGCAGGAACTACAAGTGCAACTGCCACAACAATCATCGTCAGTGTATCCGATGGGTCTAATACAACCACATGCACGTTTGATGCGGTACCTAAAGATGCAACCCCTCCTACAATAACTTGTCCGGCTGATAGAGTAGAACCTGTTGGGCCAAGTTGCCAATTTGACTTACCAGACTACACTACACTACCTGCGGTAACAACTTCAGATAATTGCGGTGGAACACCCGTTAGGTCGCAGCCATCTGCTGGAACCACAATAAGCGGAACCACAACTGTTATTCTCTATGCTGAAGATGCTTCAGGTAACATTGGATCATGCAGTTTTGAAGTTTCCTTGCAGGACAATATTGACCCAACCATCAATTGTCCGGCATCGCATGACGTGTATGTAAACGCTAATTGCCTTTACTCAGTTGAGTCACTTGTTTCTCTTGCAACAACGGGTGATAATTGTAGTGGGCCAGTTGTTGTAACGCAGAATCCTAGTGTTGGAACTGCAGTTTCTGGTACTCCAAGTCTTGAATTGACAGCCACCGATGTAGCTGGTAACACAAGTACCTGTAACATTAGCCTAAGTCTGCTCGATACGATTGCTCCAAACGTTGGTTGCCCTCAACCACAAACCGTAGATGTGGATGGCAGTTGCGAATACGCGATGGGAAGTTTTACAAGCTTGGCAACAGCAACCGATGCTTGTAGCGCAGTAACAATAACGCAATCTCCAGTCTCTGGCAGTAGCACTTTCAATTTTACTACTGACCCAACAGTAGAAGTAACCATCTATGCAACAGATGCTGACTTGAACGTTGATTCTTGCACGTTCCAAGTTTTGCTTCGTGATGTAACAGGGCCAACGATTACTTGTGGAAACAACATCACCAATGTGATTTTCGATCAGAACTGTGAGGCACAAGTCGGAAACCGAACAGCTAATTACGTTGGAAGCTTATCAAGTTTGGATAATTGTGATGCAGCACCTGTTATTACTCAATCTCCGAGTTCCACAACCGTCATTCAAGGGCAAACAACAGTTACGCTTACTGCCACCGATGCAAGCGGAAATACTGGTAGCTGTACCTTCGATATTATTCCAACAGATGGACAAGCTCCTTCCATTACATGTCCTCAAGCAGCTGTGCCTATTGACCTTGATGCCAATTGCAATTACACATTAGGCGACTACACAGGTTTGACAACATACAGCGACAATTGCGATTTGAGTTTGACCATTGCTCAAACTCCAGGTGTAGGAACGGTTGTTACTAGTGGAACTTCAAGCACGGTAACTGTAAGAGCCACGGATGATGCCGGTAATTTTAATGTGTGTACAATTACCGTCACACCTCAGGATAATACACCGCCAAGCATTACTTGTCCAGCAGATCAAACGGAGAGTTTTAATGCCAGTTGTGAGTTTGTAATGGTCAGCTACATCGGTCTCGCAACCGCTACAGATAATTGTGACCCCTCGGTTTCAATTACCCAATCTCCTTCGGCAGGCGGGCAGCCAGTTACGGGTTCAACAGCTGTTATCCTTACGGCTTCAGACGGTACAAACACGTCTTCTTGTACTTTCAATGTAATACCGGATGATACCACTCCTCCGACAATTACATGCCCAGCTGACCAGGATGTTTCATTCAACGCTACCTGTCAGTACAACATTCTCAACTATACAGGATTAGCAACGGGCGTTGCTGATAACTGTGGTAGCAATCCTGGAGATGTTGTCATCACCCAGTCACTTACTTCTGGATCTGCAATTGGCGATACGGCAACAATTACACTTACCGCCACAGATCCATCAGGAAATACAACTACATGTACGTTTGACGTAAATCCATCCGACAATACCGCACCTAGCATTGGCTGTCCGCAGAATCAAACAGTAAATGTGGATGCATCGTGCGAATATTCCATCATTGATTATACAGGACAAGCGGTTTCAAATGATGCCTGTGGTTCGGTTGATGTCACACAATCACCAACACCTGCAGGGGGATTCGCATTGGCAACGGTTACTACAGTCACTCTAACAGGAACGGATGGTTCAGGAAACCAGAGCACATGCACGTTCACAGTATCTGGCATTGATAATTTGGCTCCGAGTATTTCATGTCCGACTGATACTGTGGTTACAGGAAATGCAAACTGCCAGTTTGTAATGTTGGACGAAACTTCTAATCATGAATTGATTGTAGTTGATAACTGTGGTGGTTCTCCAACGGTGAGTCAATCACCAGCTGCCGGAACGACTATTATTGGATTTACGGTGGTTACACTTACTGCCGAAGATGCTGTTGGAAATTCTGCAAACTGTACGTTCAGTTACACGGTTGATGACCAAACTAACCCAACAATTGCTTGCCCAGCAGATATGGAGGTAAGTTCCAATCCTTCGTGCGATTTTGTGGTGCCAGACTTCTCTATCGCTGGAACCGTAGATGATAACTGTGATGCCAACCCAACAGTTACGCAAGACCCTCTTGTGAATCAGGTTTTTGTTGATGATACCTTGGTAACGCTCACAGTAACAGATGCATCTGGTAACTTGAGCACTTGTACATTTACAATTAGCGAAAGCACTGATGAGCTACCGAACATTACATGTCCGGGAGATCAACTGGTAGATTTTGATATCAATTGCGAGTATGATCTTATAGATTTCACTTCGCTTGCAGTTGCAACGGACAACTGTGGTACGCCATCTGTTGCGCAAACACAAACTCCGGGTACAACAGTAACCGGAACGACCACGATTGAATTGGTTGCTACAGATGTTTCCTTGAATACAGTTTCATGTACGTTTGATGTAATTCCGAGTGATAATTCTGCACCGACCGTTAGTTGCTTGCAGCCAAGCATTACACCTGCAACAAGTGCCCAATGCACTTTTACCGTAGCTGATTACACAACTGCGGCATTTGTAAGTGCTACAGACAATTGTACGCTCCCAGCATTGCTTACTACTACGCAAAGTCCTGTTGTTGGATCCTTGATAGGAAGTACCACAACAATTACGATTTCCACCACAGATGCCGCTGGAAATGTTGGCACTTGTTCCATGACGGTGACACCAGAAGATCAGGCTAATCCAATATTATTCTGCCCAGCAAATGCTACGGTTTCTTTAGATGCCAACTGCGAATTTGATTTACCTGATTACACTCCATTGGTGTTTGTATCTGACAATTGCGATTCGGCTCCGTTTATAATCACTCAAAGTCCTGCTAGCGGGCAAACCATCACGGGTGAAGACGTCACTACGGTTAGCTTTAGTGTTACTGATGGGAATTCAAACGTTGGAACTTGTTCTATTACGGTTACAACAGAAGACAACGATGCACCTACAATTACTTGCCCCTCGGACGATGTGGTTAGTGCAAACGCTAGTTGTGAATTCACCTTACAGGATTATACAGGAGATGTAACGGTAGATGATAACTGTTCTTCTTCGCCAGTTTTAGTTCAATCTCCTGCAACTGGAGATTATTCAGGTAATGTGCTAGTGACTATGACTGCGACTGATGATGCTGGTAATACAAACAGTTGCAGTTTTAATGTAGCGGCTGAGGACGATACTGCTCCAAGCTTGACTTGTCCTTCCAACCAGACACCAAACTTCACTTCTAACTGTGAATTTTCACTAGTTGATTACACATCACTTTCCACATACTCAGATTTCTGCGACAACTCACTATTTGTAACCCAATCTCCCGGGTTTGGA
>Ga0316209_1002768_pt1 | contig 13275 bp, 13 predicted proteins | sample 6monopyrite_MG_FD_204945 | JGI IMG/M metagenome (GOLD analysis project Ga0316209, IMG submission 204945) | Microbial mat bacterial communities from mineral coupon in-situ incubated in ocean water Damariscotta River, Maine, United States -... | ecosystem: Environmental > Aquatic > Marine >...
CCTATGGTTTGGTTATTGGTGGAGGTTTGCCGAGCATAGGCTATGAGTAAAAGCTGACCATCTGGGGTAAGTGTTATCTTTGGATCTCTTAAATCTGTGTTTGCAATGGCTATTCGGCTTGAGCGCAAAACTTTACCTCCCACATCTAAGGTAAGGATACGAATAGTTCCGTCTGCACTGATGTGATTTTCCGCCTCCCTGTAGCAGCAAAATAATAGTTGCTTAAACTCACATAAGTCTACAAAAGCACTGTGCTGGGCTTTACTTGCGATCTTTTTAATCCAATTTATGGGCATTTTTCAAACTTTCTTATCTTATTTAACTCATTGAAACTCAAGTAAAAGCTAAATGCAAAGGCGGCATAAAGTTGCCGCCTAATAGAAAAAAGGCAAATTAATGTTAAAGGGAATGTTAAATGGGTCGATACAATTTTCGAGAGAGCCAGTAGTAATGATTTTTTAAATACGAAATCGTTACTCTATTAGTGTTATTTAACCAGCTGGATAATTAAAATAATTATTCGGTCGCCAGCATCGTCTGGACTGAGAGTGTAGGAGAAAAACCATGGGTTTATTCGTAAATACCAATGTATCATCGTTGAACGCGCAGCGTAATTTGTTCGATTCAGCGCAGTCTTTAAGTACATCTTTTGAACGTTTGTCTTCAGGTTTCCGTATTAACCGTGCGGCTGATGATGCTGCTGGTTTGCAGATCACTGACAGATTAACCACCCAAGTTGAAGGCCTAAACCAAGCAGCTCGTAACGCCAATGATGCCATTTCATTGACGCAAACGGCTGAAGGTGCGTTAGGCGAAGTCACTACATCACTGCAACGTATTCGTACGCTTGCAGTGCAATCACAGAACGGAATCAACTCATCTGCTGACCGCACCGCGTTGCAGAAAGAAGTGACCGCCCTTAAAAACGAAATCAGCCGTATTGCTACGGATTCACAATTTGCCAACCTAGATATTTTGCAAGGTGACTTTTCATCTAAATTTCTAATAGGTGCGAATGGTGGCCAGACTATTTCCGTGAACTTATCTAGAACAGATGGTTATGGAGCGACTGGTCTGGGTGTGGGTGCTACTGATGTTTCGACTGTAGACGGCGCTTCTGCGGCACTGACGGCTGTTTCAGAAGCCATATCTGCTGTAGGTGGTGTACGTGCCGATTTAGGTGCCTTACAAAACCGTTTCCAATCGACTATTCGTAACTTGACTAACATTTCTGAAAATGTTGCTGGTGCAAGAAGCCGGATCCGAGATACTGATTTTGCTTCTGAAACTGCGGAATTAACCCGTAATCAGATTATTCAGCAGGCAAGTTTGACCGTGCTAAGTCAGGCGAATCAGCGTCCACAAGCGGCTCTATCTTTACTAGGTTAATCTTTGCTGGGTTAGTCGTTTATTTAGACTAACCTTCGATTGGCCTAGGTTTCGAGACCCTTCTTCTGTTTAGGGACTTAGAAGCCAGGGGGTAGTGCACTGGGTTGATAAGAACCGAGCAGTTGAGAGTTTCGCTCACTCTCTCATAATCAAAGAGCGCTCAGCCGGAGAATTTCTCCGGCTTTTTTCGTTATCTAACTATTTGAAATATATACAATTAAAAAACTAGTTTATTTTTCTCCTAAAGAATTTTTCATCAAAGCACGATACATGAACATAGACGTTACGCATCTAATAAAAATATAAGCGAACGCCTCTACAGAAGCTGAATAATAATAAAAGAAAGGCTCTGTAACCATCAAGGCAACTAATAATAAAAATAGCTGGGTGGTGTTTACAAAAAAATCGTTAGGAGATTTAAAATGAGCTTATTCGTCAACACGAATGTGTCGTCGTTGAATGCAACTCGTCAGTTGTTTACGTCGAACAATAATTTAAGTACCGCGTTTGAACGCTTGTCATCTGGTTTTCGCATCAATAACGCGAAAGACGATGCTGCAGGCTTACAAATATCCAACCGTCTTACCACACAAATTCTGGGTTTAGATCAAGCTGTTAGAAATGCTAACGATGGTATTTCTCTGTCGCAAACTATCGAAGGCGCACTCGCCGAAACGACATCCGCGTTACAAAGAATACGGGTGTTGGCTGTGCAATCTCAAAACGGCATCAATTCGTCTTCAGACCGGGTCGCACTGCAAAAAGAAGTGACCGCATTGAAGAATGAAATGAGTCGTATTGCATCCACATCACAATTTGGTGGTGTGAACGTATTGGCCGGCGCATTTTCATCAGCATTTTTGGTGGGAGCTAATGCCGGTCAAACCATTAGTGTCAATGTTCAACGCAGCGGAGGGTTTGGTGCATCTGGGTTAAATGTGGCTGATGCATCTGTACTGACTGAAGCACAAGCATCGGCAGCCATGACAGCGGTAACAGAAGCGATATCAATTATTGATGCCCAGCGGGCGGATTTAGGTGCGATACAAAACCGCTTTCAATCGACCATCAGAAATTTAAGTAATATTTCTGAAAACGTATCGGCGGCAAGAAGTCGTATTCGGGACACTGATTTTGCCGTTGAAACGGCAAATTTGACCCGCTGGCAGATCATTCAGCAAGCCAGCATTACGGTATTGGGCCAAGCCAATCAACGTCCGCAAGCGGCATTGCAATTGTTGCAAGGTTAATATAAGAGAATAAATATGTGCGAAATTGTTGAGCAATTGCGGGGGCAGGCTGCAACTAAATTTACGAGGATACATTTATTTATAGTTGAATTTAAATAGCGCTATAGATAAAAAACGGTCGAATTGCAAAGTGTGGGGACAGGCTGCAACCGACCGAGGGATGTAATATTATTAAATGTTATCAACATGTTATAACAAACTATAGCGTGAAGGTTATTAGATTTGACAAATTAAGCCGAGGCTTTTTTTGTTAAATCGCTAACAGACAGAACAGACGCCAGGAGGTAGTGAGGTATTGAGGTTTAGGCCATCAATTCTGTCCGTCAGCTAGAGCATAAGCTCACACTTTTTTGCATTTGTTTTTTGTGCTTCTAACACTTAACAAAAATGCTAACCAGGGTACCAGCTAGCAATTGATATAAAGCATATGGTGTGCCAATTACGCACTAAATATGTCAATTTTAAATTTTAGCAACACCAGAATATCACTGACATGATACCCAAAGCCATTGAAGTTGCGGCTAGGCGGCAAAGGAACTCAGCCCCATGAGCTTAGATTTACTAAGTGATTGGGGCGAGTGAGAGCAACCAACAACGCTGCAGCTTCAAGGGAGACGGGTATAAAAACAAAAATATAAGTCGGTGCATGGTTAGGAGAGAAAAATGAGTTTATTTGTGAGTACCAATGTGTCGTCGTTAAACGCTACTCGTCAGCTGTTTACCTCGAATAACAATTTAAATACGGCTTTTGAAAGATTATCTTCGGGCTTTCGAATTAATGGCGCAAAAGATGACGCCGCAGGACTGCAGATCTCTAACCGCTTAACCACTCAGGTTTTAGGTTTAGATCAAGCCGTTCGAAATGCTAATGATGGTATATCTTTATCGCAGACCATAGAGGGAGCGTTAGCCGAAACGACTAGTGCACTGCAGCGAATTCGGGTGCTGGCGGTACAGTCTCAAAATGGCATCAATTCATCTTCCGACCGAGTCGCACTGCAAAAAGAAGTAACGGCATTGAAGAACGAAATGAGTCGTATTGCATCCACATCACAATTCGGTGGAGTGAATGTATTGGACGGTGCATTTTCATCCTCATTTTTGGTGGGGGCAAACGCAGGGCAAACCATTAGTGTCAATATCGAGCGTAATGGCGGATTTGGTGCATCAGGATTATTTGTGGCTAATACATCTGTACTGACAGAAGCACAAGCATCGGCAGCATTGACTGCTGTGTCAGAAGCAATCTCAATTATTGATGCTCAGCGGGCTGATTTAGGTGCAATACAAAACCGTTTTCAGTCGACGATCAGGAATTTAAGTAATATTTCTGAAAATGTCTCGGCGGCAAGAAGTCGTATCCGTGACACAGATTTTGCCGTCGAAACGGCAAAGTTGACCCGCTGGCAGATCATTCAGCAAGCCAGCATCACTGTGTTAGGGCAAGCGAATCAGCGCCCACAAGCCGCTTTGCAGTTACTGGGTTAGTCAATTAGATAGCCGAGATAAAAATCTAGAGGGTAGGAAATGAGAGGCCGACCCGGGGCTGTGCCCCAAAACGTAACTATGGAATGTTGCTGTGATATGCTAGGGAGGGCACTATTTATAAGCTATGGCTTGATTGAATATGCGCCATAGTTAGTACTAAGTTTGCTCCAACTCCTAACGTGAGCAAGTTGGTCGGGGACACCTTGTAAAGGGTTTTGCCCCGGCCTTTTTTAAAAAAAAGCCATAGGGTACAGTTGTTTAAGATTTGTGGTACAAACAGTATTTCTTCGTTGGTTTACATCTTAGATGTGTAAATTAAAACGCCGACTAACAGGACCGAGAGTGTAGAAGTTTGGTTGAGAGGCCAGTATTCAGCTCTTCTAACCCTGCCAGTCGGACAGAAACCTTATTTGCTCCATCTCCTAACGTGAGCAAGTTGGTCGGGGACGCCCTGTAAGGGTATTTTCCCCGGCCTTTTTTCTTTAGCGAATAAGTGACTTCACACTTAATCAGCTATCTAGACTAAAGCATGTAGTATGCCAACTTTAAAAGCAGTTCATCATCATAAATAAAAGCAATATTCAAAACTGGTTTGCACAACAGTGGGAGGTGCTTGTTTTGAATTCTGAATTATGTGAAAACAGTTGATTAATAGACGAAAAATAGCCGACTTTGATCCCTCAAGGATATAAAAGAGAGGTAAATATGAGGCAAGATGTATTTTCCTTTTTCAAGATCCAAGCCTTCTGGCAAAGATGGTAACTGGGATCCATCGGTAAAATGCAGGCTGAGACCTTCTACCTCGGGCATTATAAATGACAGAAAACTGCCCATGCCGTTAAAAAAGACCCTGCCCCCAGTGTTAAACTCCGAAACTTGAGTATATAAATAGCCAATATTATTGAGATATGTCAAGTGTACAGCAGTTAACACTTTGCAATCCATACGATAAAACATATCTTATTTCCCCTCTCGCCCAAGTATGAATTCACTAGGAAATTAAATGTTTTATCAGCTGTCACTAGCCAAAAAAGTTCATATACTCCTTATCGTCATTGCCTTGGTATTTTTAACCACTACAGTAACCTTTTTCTATTTTGATGAAAAAGAGTTGGCCGAAAGTCTCATCGAAAAAAATATTCAAAGCACGGCTCAAAGCTATTTTGATGCAGTTAACACCATGATGTTGACAGGCACCATGAACAACCGGCAGCTAATTCAACAAAAAATCCTCAATCAACCGGATATCGTCGAGGCCAGAATTATTCGCTCTGATAAGGTTATTGCAATGTTTGGTGAAGGTTTTGCCGATCAAAAACCACGCTCTGATTTTGAACGCCAGGGTCTGGCAGGCATTCAAGCCGTTAAAGTGCTGGAACAAGAGGGTAAAAAAATGATGGCATTCATCCTACCGTTACGGGCAAAACAGGATTACCACGGAACCAACTGTTTGTCCTGTCATCAGGTTAAGGAAAATCAGATTCTGGGCGCCGTTAAAATCACCTACGACTTGTCATCCGTTGAGCAAAAAATTGCCCAATCGATGCTAAAATCCGGCTTAATTCAATTGCTCATCACCTTGGTGTCCTTTGCCCTGTTAAGTCTAGTTTTCACCAAACTTGTGCTGTCGAGGTTAAAACGCTTCAGCAAAACCATTAATAGTATTGAGCAGGAACTTGATTTAAACAGAACTATTAAATCAGATTACCCGGATGAATTGGGTGCAGTAAGCCAGGCATTCAATCGCATGATGGTACGAATCAAAGACAGTTTTATCTCCGTTTCCAGCTCCAGTGAGGCGCTGGTTGATTCGGCAACCCATGTTGATGATATCGCCAAACTAACCAGTGAGGCCGTACTAAGCCAGAAAAACGCAACAGACTCGGTTGCGACGGCAATCAATCAACTGGACACTTCCGCCAACGAAGTACAACAAAATACCCAGGATGCCGCAGCCAAGTCAATTAGTGCTAATGAAAAAGTCGCCCAAGGGTTGCAACTGATTGAACAAGCCAAGCTGGGAATTGATCAATTGCGAGATAATGTCCAAAACAATACTTCAATGATTGATGAATTAAACAGCAAGACAAATGACGTCGGCAGTGTGTTGGATGTCATCACTGCTATTGCAGAGCAAACCAATCTATTGGCATTAAATGCGGCGATCGAGGCGGCCAGAGCTGGTGAGCAAGGACGTGGATTTGCCGTAGTGGCCGATGAAGTGCGTTCACTGGCGACCAGGACACGAGAATCCATAATTGAAATTCAAAAAACCATCGGTGCGCTGCAGGTTGATGCTGCCCACGCTGTTGGCTCTATGAATCAAACCAGTAGCCAGGCTGAAGAAAAGGCTCGGGATGTTACTGATGTCGCCAATTTACTGGTTGAAATAAGCGTTCAGATCAAAGAGTTGGATGAAATGAATAGCCAGATTGCCAACGCAACAAAACAACAGAACCAGGCAGCTGAAGAAATTAACGTCAATGTCACCAATATAAGTAATATTGCCAATCAATCCAGCGATGATGCGTTGCGCGGCAAACAAATAAGCGAACACCTGTTGTCATTGGCCTATGATCTGAATAAACAAGTCAGTCAGTTCAAACTATAGTCTTTGCATCAAAAGGGTGTAATTTCGAATTTTTAAAAACCGCAACAGCGGTGCGATTGAGTAGTAAAACAAGCATATGATCAATTTAACCAACAAGAACAAGCTTCTGTTCAGTGTTACTGGATTATTGCTGATGGGTTTTATGATATCAGCGGCAGTCGCCTACATTCATGTTCGGGATCAGCTCCTGGATTCAGTACACCAGACACAGCAATCAAATGCAGCAGCGGTATCGAAGCAACTTGGCCATTGGAGTGAAGTAAACACCAGAGCCGTAACCAATCTTGCCATCGTGAGTATCAATGTTTCTCCCAAGCAACATCCAGCAAAAAGCATAGCGGTATTAGACCAACTCCGTTCACTCGGGTTTAAAATGGCGCTGGACGATTTTGGCACCGGCTATTCATCACTTTGAATATTCACTCATACAAATAATTGAAAACTTTGAGTGGGGATCACGTCTAGGTAGCGGGCGTAATGTAATCCAAGAATTGATCGCAAAGAGAGGTGTAACCAAGGCGTGAAATGGATTCGTCAACCTGACCGCCAAAAACCTTAACGAAGCCGCCTGAACAACTCTCCGCTTACGAGATCTTTGAGAATCTGCTTTCCGAAAGATTACCTTCTAAATTTCAATATCGCTGACTGGCTGTAATGTCGCGTAAGCAGCCGTTCATGCCTGTGTTGCAACGACCAGTTGAATTCGCATACAATTCAAACCTGTAGGATACAAGCTTATCACTATAGTAATCAGATTATTTGAATCACTCTTCTTAATTCAGGTATTCGCTGAATCGAATCATAACTCCCAGTATTTTGTACTGTTGATTTATTTCGTTTACTGTATGATTTATTGTCAAAACATGAACTCTATTAACCATTGATTTGAAACTTGGATACAGCAGAAAGTCCAGTCTCATAGTATATAATGAATAAACATAAACAAAGCTATAAGCTCTCCTCAGAGAACAGGCTGTTGGGAGTTTTCCTATCCGCATCGGTAGCGATAATAATTCTTGCAATATTTCAGGACTATCTACATTCCGTCAGGTATGGACAATCATTCTATTTTTTTGAGTCACTTCTATTTAAAACTTTTTGGTTTTATTTCCCGCCAATGCTGTTTCTCCTTAAACGCGAGCTAGAGAAAAGGCAGGTAAAGACCATAGTTCAAATGTGTTTTGCAGTAATCGCCCCTGCACTTGTGCACTTAATCTTAGTACCGATAACCATCTGGTGTTTATCCACAATTTTTCGCGAACAATCCTATGGAATTATCAAAACGCTGACTTTTACATTGTCTAACGACCTAGTAAAACTTCTATTGATTTACAGCGTATTCATAGGATGGCTAAAATATTTAGAAAATAAGCGTCCAAAAGAAGAGCCTGAAAAGCAAACATTATCATCTCAATACCTTGTGGTTAGCTCTGGCAAAAATAGTACTCGACTCGATCTCAGTGACATTCTGTACATTAAAGCTGCAACCCCATATGTTGCTATTCAATTGGAAGATAAAGAATATCTCCATTCTGAATCGCTTAAGTCAATAGCAACAAAACTAGACGCTCGTTTCATCAGAATTCATCGTTCAAGTATTGTAAATATCGATAAAGTACTGTCGTATAAGTCTCGATTAAATGGAGATTATGATTTAGTGCTTCAGGATGGTACAGAAATTCGTCTAAGTAGAAACTATGTTAACGATTTCAGAAGTTGTTATGTATCAAACCACCCCACAGCTTAAACCATAAACTCATCGTGTTAGGTGATTGACCGTTGACGTACCTTGCCCTAAATGGGACTTTAAGGAGAGATTTCACGAGATATTTTTAGGTCAACAAATGGGTTTGAAAAACACGGCTGAAGCATACGGCTCAATTGCAAAATGGTTCCACTGGGTGACGGCTCTACTTTTTTTCGCCTCTTATTGCACCATTTATTATCGCGAATGGTTTGCGGAAAGTGAACTCGAAAACTGGAGTACTATTCAGCTGCATTTGTCGATTGGTATAACTTTAGGCGGGCTCGTTACCCTACGAATCATATGGCGCTTTTTAAACCGATCACCAGAACGTGAACCAGGAACCAAGCTCCAGCACATCGCAGTACAGATTGGCCACTACACTTTATATGCCATTATGATAATCATGCCGATTACGGGTTATTTATCGATTGCCGATTATTTATCTAGTGGAAGGGGTAGCATCACTTATTTTTTACTGTTTGATATTACGAGCTTCAAAGGCATTCAAATTTTTAATCTTTTAGGCTTTTCACTCGAAGCGTTAGAAGATCCTGCCGATTTCATTCATAGCTATCTTGGAACATGGGTTGTGTGGCTGTTGATATTAGGTCACATATCGGCTGCTTTGTACCATCACTTCATAAAAAAAGATAAAACCATCTACAAGATGACATCTATCAAGAATTAATTAATTACCTATAACAAGGAGCCCATTATGGTTAGATTTATAGCATTTGTATTCTTTTTGTTGACGAATTTTGAAAGTATTTCTGCGCAAGAGCCAGTAATCGGTGGCCCGTGTCAAGGGTGCGAGTTGGTGTTTGTTGACATGCCAGTTCAACTAAAAACAAATTCAAGAATTGGAACTTTAGGTGAAAAGGGAGAGCCACTTGTACTCAGTGGTACGGTATATAAAGCGGATAGAACTCCAGCTGACGGTATCATCGTGTATGCGTATCAAACTGACGCAAACGGCAAATACCCAAAAGGCTCGACCCGCCATGGTAAGCTGCGCGGTTGGGCACGTAGCGACCAGAATGGGCGATATAGCTTCACGACTATTCGGCCGAAAGCTTACTCTGGGCGAGACATTCCACAGCATATTCATCTGCATATAATTGAGCCTGATAAAGCTACCTACTATATCGATGATGTAACCTTTGACGATGATCCACTGCTCACGCCTGAACACCGGCAGAAACAAAAGTGTCGTGGCGGTTGTGGCGAAAGCCATCCAAAGCGCAACGTACAAGGCTCCTGGCTTGTTCGTCGCGACATCATTTTAGGAGAGGCAATTCCCCAATATAGGTAGAACGAGGTCAGTCGTATATAAAAATTGCCGGTTATTGCTGTGGATTGTTATAGCGGCACTGGTCAGCCAGTTTGCTCGGTAAGTTTTTCAACAATTTTAACCAACAACCTTTTGCCCATTAGCGGGGCATTATACGGATAATCGAATTAAGGTAATAATATGATTCAAAATAAGAGTGTTCCATTTTTTTCATTTTTTTTAATCGTTTCATTTAGTTTTGTTTGCCAATCTAAGACAATCGATATCGGTAATTCGACCTTCTCTTACACTCTACTCAATGTTGGGGCAGGCGAATCAATGATTTCGGCTTTTGACTTCAATTTAGATGGTCATCAGGATATTGTCGTCTCTAATTATTCAGATAATAATATTGTTGCTTATCGGGGGGATGGAAAAGGTAACTTGATTGAAACTAGTCGCCATTCTGCTGGTGAAAGACCTACAGATATGTCCGTTTTTGACATAAATAGTGACGGATATATTGATGTGATAATAGCTAATCATGAAACGTCACATCTTACTTTACTTTACTTTACTTTATGGCGATGGTCATGGTTGTTTCAAATACGCGCCTCATTCGCCGCTTAAAATAAACGTAAAACCTCACCCGCATGTGGTGCAATTAAAAGATCTGAATGGTGATGATAACGTAGATCTGATTGTAGATAGTCGCACTTATAAAGGGTTACTTGTATTAGAAGGACTTGGGAATGGAGAATTCAAAAAACAGCAGCAGCTTATCAACGTTGGTGGGGACCCCTACCTTGGTTTTGCTACGGGGGATATAAATGGTGACGGAAAGTTAGACATAGTTACACCAAATCAACGTGAAATAGGCATAGCTCTCAACTCTAGTATAGATAAACTATCGTTTTCCTTAAAAAAGTTAGCGCCATTTGAATCTCCCTTTGCAGTTGAGTTAGCAGAAATGACTGGAGATGATAAAATGGATTTAATTGTGGCTTCACAGGGAAGTATTATAACTATCATTCCTGGAGATGGCCGAGGAAGTTTTCTTGAAGAAAAGAAAATATCAATAAAAACGTCTTCAGGCGCAAAGCAAATTGCTGTAGGAGATATTAATGGTGACGGCATTAAGGATGCTCTAGTTAGCAATTGGTCTGGTGATTTACTAGTTATTTTAGGCAGCAGGACTACTTTTGAAACTATTAGTTTTGAAAATTCAAGCATTCCTAATCCGTGGGGGCTGGTATTAGCAGATCTAAATGAAGATGGTAAAAGTGATTTTATAGTTGCTAGTGGGGGCAGTAAGTTAGCCGTGGTATATCTTAGTCTAGGTAAGTGACAGTTGCCGTACAATAAACAGCAGGGCAACCGCACACTTTGATTTAATTTTCACAAATATCAGGTAAGAAATATCTCAAAGAATAGTAAACCTGTATTTTGGCTAATCCTAAGGTTGATCTGGTAGAGTTGGAAAAAAGCAAGATTAAAGGCGCTATTCGAACCGACTTTATTCTCTCTGCACAAATAGTGGTCATAGTACTAGGCACAGTACAGAGCGAACCTTTTTCCACTCAAGTAGACGGGACAACTCTTGTAAATAACCCCAAGATCACAAGTGTAAAAAGAGGGTCTATTTTTATTTGGCTTTAATTAGCGCGACTTGGCAAACCGCAAAACATAAGGGAAAGCAATATGAAAACCAGAATTATTACCAGCCTGACTTTTGTTAGAAATCTGATAAAAAGTGATCAGGATCTCGAAGTCTGCGGTCATGGAGGTGTATTCTCAAACAGCCACAATGATTGTAAAGCCTGCCCCAAAGGCACGGAATGTCATTGGTTATACCAGAATGGCGAATATGCTGATTTAGAGAACTATTCTCTCCAGGAACTGGAACAGAGACTTGAATTTGCTCTTGATTACGTAGATTCAAGAATACTGGAATGGCAACACCATAGTGCAAGTTGTAAGTGTGAATTGTGCGGGTGGTTGCGAAGCGCCCGGCAGCTATACGAGCAAGCGCTACAGCAAAGTGAAGGTAGCCTTAAATTCTAGGTTGAAATATCTAAACTCATGAAGTGGCTGCTAGTTAGTCTCTTCTTTACCGTGCAATACACCGTTAAAACTAAAACCACGGTCGATACGCGCTTGGTGATCCAAAAGATACTCAGTCAACTGAATACAAAAAATGACGAAGTCGTCGAATTATTGCCCCCAAAAAGTAGAGCGCCGCCTCAGATAAGTCTGTTTGAATACAAGCAGTTCATCATCATAAATAAAAGCAATGTTCAAAACTGGTTTGCACAACAGTGGGAGGTGCTTGTTTTGAATACTGAATTACGTAAAAACAGTTGATTAATAAACGAAAAATAGCCGACTTTCGCTCCCTTAAGAATATAAAATAGATGTCAATGTCAATATGGAAAATATGAGGCATCATGTATTGTCATTTTATGAAAAATGACGTTTTATTCTACCTATACACTAACTTAATAATCATCGGCTTAGTGGACGTTCCAAAATCGGTTTTGAGAATAATCTCATGATAAAAAAAGCAGAATACAGTTATAGAAAGAGAGCAATATCTATGGCTGCTGTAAGCTCATTTTTCGTTGACCTTGAATCACTTGATGTTAAAGTTCTCAGCGCTCTAATCTATATAGGCAATATATTGCGCTTAGAAGATATAAGCTTGCTAGAATAATCAACAATAGAGTAAAAGCCAACTTGACCTACCATTTGGTAAATTACCTGTAAGTATTTGTTTCGCTAAGGTTGTTTCTCTATATTCAAGGAGAGCCTGCAATACTTTAAATCTCCACGAATAATTTTTATATTTTATGGGATGTTACATGTCAGAGCTAACAAATAATCATATTCTGCAATTACTAGCTCAGTCACTGTTGTTAACTAGGGATGGTGTAGGAATATTTGATAAAGAGGATAAATTAATATTCTGTAATGATGCTATGGGGGACTTATTTGGCGTGAGCGCAAAACAAGCTCTAAAGCAAACATTCGCTAGTTTATGTTTGAAGTGTTTTAATAATCCAATGGGTATAAATATTCAGTCTTCATCATTTGATGACTGGATATCTAATGCACATTCGAAAAGAAGAAGTTGTCAATTTAGAACCTTTGAAACCGATACTCAAGACGGTAGGTGGTTTTTAGTCACAGAGCAAATCGTTCAAGAAGACTTTTTATATGTTCACTTTACAGATATCACTGAAAAAAAAGAAAGTGAAATTGCTTTGAAATTGGTGACTGACAAGCTTAAAGAAATTGTAGATAAGGACTATCTTACTGGGCTTTATAATCGTCGTTATTTTTACAAAAAGGCGAATGGTGAATTTAATCGCAGTAAAAGAACAAAGCAACATCTCTCATTGCTAATTTTTGATTTAGATAAATTTAAAATGATCAATGATAACTATGGGCATGCTGCTGGTGATGCAGTTTTGCAAGCATTTTCAAACGCCATAAGACCACTCTTAAGGGAATATGATAT
>Ga0316209_1002769_pt1 | contig 13255 bp, 9 predicted proteins | sample 6monopyrite_MG_FD_204945 | JGI IMG/M metagenome (GOLD analysis project Ga0316209, IMG submission 204945) | Microbial mat bacterial communities from mineral coupon in-situ incubated in ocean water Damariscotta River, Maine, United States -... | ecosystem: Environmental > Aquatic > Marine > Coastal...
ATCACCGGTTAAAAGCACGATTAATCGTCATAGAGACGGGCAAAAGTCACTGGTGATCAGAAAAAAATGAACGGCATGGCTGAGTGTGTTCGAAACGCTTCATCGTGCAAAGGTCTCAATATTATTTTTAATAGACTAAACTGGAAGCATTAAGCCTGACATCGAATAAAAAGAGCGTCGGCTTCTAAATAGAAGCCTCAACTAATCTCTTCTCGCCTGCCTCATCCACTGCTACAAAGGTCAAACTGGCCTCAGTAACTTTAACGCATTCTTCAACGCCTCGAGAGCGTTCCGCAAAAACCTCAACAAATACAGTAAGCGATGTTTTTCCAATTCGCACCACCTCTGCGTAGCAGCTAATTAAATCCCCCACATAGACAGGCTTATGAAATTGAAATTCATTCACGGCCACTGTAGCAACACGCCCTTGCGCACGCCGATAGGCACTAATGCTGGCCGCGATGTCAACTTGCGACATAATCCAGCCACCAAAAATATCACCCGCAGCATTCGTGTCTTTGGGCATCGCTAATACACGGGTGGTGGGTTGTTTTCCCTGTGGCAAAGCATTACTTTCTTGTGTCATTTAATGGCCTTCATAGAGTTTGTCTATTTGTGCTTCATACTGCGCCACGATGCGGTTACGGCGCAACTTCAGTGTTGGAGTCAACAGTCCATTCTCCACTGTCCAGGGTTCCAATATCACTGCAATACGTCGCACTCGCGCGAATCCAGGAAAACTTGCCAAACGATGTGAAATTCGTTCCGTTAGCATACTCAGCAAGGCGGGACTTTCCAATGACAAAGAATCATCTTCTATCATACCCAGCTGCGCTGAGAGCACATGCCACTGTTCTCGTGTCATTACAATCAACGCGGTTAAAAATGACCGGCCTTCACCAACAATCAACGCTTGCTCGATCAATTCATCCATGGTGATCGCCAATTCCATATCTGCTGGCGGCATCTTTTCACCATTAGATAACACGATGATATCTTTTAGTCTGCCGGTGATGTATACGTGGCCATTTTCTACGTGGGCTTTATCACCCGTATGCAACCAGCCCTGTTCATCAATCGCATCTTTGCTCGCCTGCTCATTATGCCAATAACCCAGCATAACGCCTGGGCTGCGCACCAGCAGCTCACCGTTTTCAGCAATTTTTTCTTCCACGCCTTCAAGCGCTAGCCCAACCCCCGCCGGATCATTATCATTAAGCCGATTGGCGTGAGTTACCGGCGAAGACTCAGTCATGCCATACCCGTTTAATAATGGTAAACCCAAACCAATAAACAAGCGTGAGACCTCTGGAGACAACGGCGCACCACCACAAACTGCTGCGCGAATTCGACCGCCAAGACTGGCCATCACCTTATCTGCTACTACACGTTTCAATGTATTCCACAACAACAAAGAGGGATGCCAGGAACCACGTTTCTGGTTGTATTCGAAAAATCGCCAACCCACGCTCACTGCGAGATTGAACATGGCTTTCTGCAGCCAGGATTTTGTTACTAATTTTTCCATAATGCGTGAGTGAACACGCTCGTAGATACGTGGCACTGAAATCAAAATAGTCGGGCGAACGATGAGTAAATCTTCCGCGAGCTGCGGAACTGAACGTGCATAGGCAACACAAGCTCCTGCCATCATCGGCGCATAATACCCAACGCTGCGTTCAAACATATGCGACAAAGGCAAAAATGATAAGAACAGGTCTTCAGAATCAACGTGAACTGCCTGCAAGCAAGCATAGGCATTCGATAGGATATTGCGATGACTGAGCATCACGCCTTTAGGCTGACCTACCGTGCCCGATGTATAAACAATCGATGCCAGATCATCTGATGAAGCATCTCGCTGCTGTAGCTCACTCGAACCATCTGGCAACCAGTTTTTAAGCAACAGCAAGCGCTCATCTTCAGTTTCGTTTATTACCTTGCCAAGCGAGACAATACGATTCAAGCTCTCCAATGGCCGCAATGTCTCTGCCAATTCATGCCATTGCTCATCGCCTTCAATCAACAATAATTTTGTTGCAGTATCCTGCAAGATATAAGCAATGTTGTCTGCTCGATCGTTGACATACAGTGGCACTACCACCAAGCCCATACTCAATGCGGCTTGTTCGAAACATACCCATTGACAGCAATTAGGCAACATTAAAGCAACACGATCGCCTGCCTCTAATTTCTCTATCAGCAATGCAGCCCGCATCCGCGCAACGGATGCAGCCATACCAGACCAACTGACTTCACACCATGTTTTTTCTGCAACATCATGATATCGATAGGCAATTGCATCAGGACTTTGCTGCACACGTTCACGAAACAGCGCATCCAATGTCTGCGCCTGCTCAGGGGCTATTTGTTGTGTTTTTTTATTTATCATCATCCGTCAGCCTCACATTAATATTGGCCATGAATGGGTTGGCTATTGTAGCGTTTGCCAAGCTTGATCTGGCTTATAACGCTCACCCTGAGACGTTTCAAAATTTTGCAGGGTTTCACGCATAATACCGATTCCTGTTTCATTAACATAGTGTAGCGGGCCGCCACGAAAAGGCGCGAAACCCGTACCAAAAATAATACCGGCATCAAGTAAATCCGCATCAGCCACCACTTCTTCACGTAAGCAGGCTACTGTTTCATTCAACAGGCGCATAATCATTCTGTTTGTCAATTCTTCGAGATTAATTGATGAGAACACCGATTTATCAAGCTTGCTTTTAACGGGCTTACCTTTTTTATATTGATAAAACCCTTGTCCGGATTTTCGTCCCAAATCGCCTGCCTCGACCATGCGCCGCAACTGTTCAGGCACTGTAACGTTCATATCACGCGCCAGTATATCTGCTACCGACAAACAAATATCAAGTCCAACTGTATCTGCCAATTCAATCGGCCCCATAGGCATGCCAAAATCAACCGCCACCTTGTCAATCAATTCAGGCTTGATGCCTTCGCCCACCAACACTACTGCTTCAAGCAAATAAGGCATTAAAATTCGATTCACTAAAAATCCCGGCGTGCTTGTAACGGGTAAAGGCAAACGATTAATTTGACGCGCAAAAGCTGCAGCAGCGTGCTTAACTTCTTCCGATGTTGTTTCTGCTGCAACAATTTCTACCAGCTGCATTTTTGCTACTGGATTAAAAAAGTGCAGGCCAACCAGTCGCTGTGGCTGATCAAGTACAGCACCAATTTCCTGCAGTGGGATACTTGATGTATTGGTCGCCATCAACGCACCCGGTTTCATTTGTGACTCAATTTTTTTGAACAATTCCTGCTTGGCTTGCGTGTTTTCAAAAATCGCCTCAATAATGACATCCGCCCGCCGCACGCCCACACCATCTACATCTGGCATCAAACGTTCCATTGCGGCTTGCACCAAGCGAGGTAACTTAAGTTTCTTCCGAAACAGGGTGTGGGCACGTTTCATCGCTGGAGCTAAACGTTCGGCTGATTGATCCTGAAGCGTCACCTGCAAACCTTGCAAAGCACACCAGGCAGCAATATCCCCACCCATGACTCCCGCGCCAACAACATGCACACGTTGAGCTTTGAAATCACTGGATTTACCCAGGCTTTTCATTTGCTCCTGTAGAAAGAATACGCGGATCAAATTCTGCGCGGTATCACCTACTACGAGCTCAGCAACAGAATTTGCCTCCTCGGCATACATAATTTTTTCATTGCCCGAATACTTTTCCCACAAATCTATCAGCGCAAAAGGCGCAGGATAATGTTTTTGCGAAACACGTTTTGCAACACTACGACGAAGGTAAGCTGCCAACAATGATCGAATCGGCGCTCGATTAGTCATGCGCAGCCACCATTTAGGTGCGTACGCCGCAGGGGATTTCATCACCGTCATACGTGCTGCCCGCACTAATTGTCGCGCGGGCACTGCATAATCAATCAAGCCTATTCGCTTTGCAGCGCGAGCACTGATGACTCGACCACTCAACATTAAATCCATCGCTGCCGGAGCACCCAGCAGTTTTGTCGCACGCACCGTGCCACCGAAACCGGGATGAATTCCGAGCCGCACTTCTGGCAAACCTAATTTGGTGGCCGCATCTTCATCGGCAATACGATATCGACAGGCCAAGGCCAGCTCCAATCCACCGCCAAGACAAAAACCATTTATCAACGCAACCGTGGGATATGAAAACGCTTCAAGGCGATCAAAAACGGTATGGCAACCACGCATAAATTCGGCTGCCTCATGACGACTTTGCATCGTGGTAAAACCTTTTATATCTGCCCCTGCAATAAAACCACTTTTCTTTGCAGACTGAATTATTAATCCGCGTGGCGGACTGGATTCAAGCTTGACCAAACAGGCATCAAATTCAGCAATCACTTCAACAGACAACACATTCACTGCACTGTCAGCTTTATCCAGCGTCAACCATACAATTTCGTCATCATCACGATGCACAGACCAATGCTGAGTATTTTCTGTCATGAGGCATCTCCGCTATTTAAATCATGACCCGCTTCCAACAACATCGCACCCCCCTGCCCACCACCTATACATAGACTTGCGATACCTCGCGAAGCATTATTTCGTTTCAGCACATGCAGCAAATGCAAAACAATCCGTGCGCCACTGGCTCCCACCGGATGTCCTAAGCTGACACCACCGCCATCAACATTGAGCTGTTGCAAAGGAATCTCACCCAGCGCCGCATTCAGCCCCAATTCATCACGACAATAGTCTGCATCTTGCCAGGCGGCTCGACAGGCCAACACCTGCGTCGCAAAAGCTTCATTGATTTCCCAATAATTAATATCATTGATACCAAGCCCATTGCGTTCCAACAACGGTGCCATCGCATTGGCAGGACCTAAACCCATCTGAGCAGGATCAACACCCGCCCAGTGACTATCAACAATCCGTCCAAGCACAGGTAAATTATGTTTTTTAACTGCATCCTCACTGGCGAGAATCAACAGCGCCGCACCGTCCGTAATTTGCGCACTGTTGCCGGCGGTGATCTTGCCAAATTTGCGATCAAACACTGGACTCAACGTAGCTAATTTCTCAACAGCCGAATCTCTGCGCAGACCATCATCCTGCTCATAAACACCACCCTTCGCATCATAAATTGCTTCAATTTCTTCCAGCCAATTTTCATCTTGTGCATGCGCCAAACGCTGATGGCTCTCTACCGAAAAAGCATCCATTTGTTCACGACTGATGTTAAAACGATAGGCTAAATTTTCTGCCGTTTGCCCCATTGACAGACCGACTACCGGATCACTCAAACCATGCAACAATGCAATCACCGGTTTCAAATAACGTAATTTCAGACTATGCAGCGCCTTCAGTCGCTGTGAAAACGAGCGTGCACGACCCCAACCTGCCAACCATGTCACCATCTCTTGGCGCAACAACAGAGGTGCATGGCTCATCGACTCGACGCCGCCGGCCAGTATCAGATCAGAACGACCGCTGCTAATATTCATCAGCGCACAGTCCAGCGCCTGCATACCCGAGGCGCAATTACGCTGCACCGTCCAGGCCGTGACATGTTTATCACAGCCAAGTCGCAAGGCGACTACACGTGCAATATTTGCTTCATCTGGACCCGGCATCACACAGCCAAGAATTACTTCATCCAGATCAGAAGGTTCAAACGATTGACGCGCCAACAATGAACGGCCAGCAGAAACCGCCAATTGCGAGGCACTAAACGGACCTGGTTTGCCTTTCGCTTTAAGAAACGGCGTCCGGTTACCATCGACCACATAAACGGGTCTGTCTAATACCGTCTTGCGCAGGGTCATTATTTATTACTCCAATAATCTTGGGGGAAATCATCAACCATAATAACTGCTCGACGTGCTGCTGCCGCATCGCGAACCAACTGCGCATCATCTTCACTTAAAATCGCATCCGTTACTGCCTGCGCGAGCATCGTATCAAGATCAGCTTTTACAACCATACCTGAGCGCACCGCTGCCGATAATCGTTTTTCTACCTGCTCTGCGGCAATTACACTGTCGAGTGCAACTTCAATGCGTCCGATGGCTTCGTTACTGTCACGGCATGTAAACACACCCTTTGTCAGACGATCGCGTATCTCGGAGGGGTTTAATATTACCCCGGCGATCTGATGACCCAGCAAATCATCTGCAGGACGAAAACGCCGCCCGAAAGGAAAAATTAAAAATCTCAGCAGCAGCGCGACCGCACGATTGGGAAAATTTCTTAGCAGGCTGTCAAAACTTTCCTGAATTGCATACAGCGACTCATCGCAACTCCAACGAACTAACGGCAAATCAACCAACGGACGACCTTCATCCTGATAGCGTTTCAACACTGCTGAAGCAAGATATAGCTGACTTAGAATATCCGCCAGTCGGCCTGACAATTTTTCCTTGCGTTTAAGTGCACCGCCTAACATCAACATCGAAATATCGGAAACCAAAGCGAAAGCCGTACTCATGCGCGTTAATTGTTGGAAATAACGTCGTGTGCGTTTTCCACCCGGCACCACAACCAGACGTGCGCCACTCAAACCCAACCACAAAGTGCGCGCAAAATTACTCAGCGTAAAACCAACATGACCAAACAAAGCACGATCAAAATTTATCCGTGCACGCGATTCATCACTGTCTGTAACCGCTGTCATTTCTTCCAATACATAAGGATGGCAACGAATTGCACCCTGACCAAAGGTAATTAAACTGCGCGTCAGAATATTTGCACCTTCAACAGTTATGCTGATTGGAATCGCCTGATAAACACGACCAATTATATTGCTCGGTCCCAGACAAATTGCACTGCCGCCCTGCACATCCATCGCATCGTTAATAACGTTGCGCATCATATTGGTCAGGTTGTATTTAGCAATCGCTGACACCACTGAAGGTTTTTCTCCCAGATCAACGGCACCTGCCGTCATGCTGCGCGCCGCCTCAATTTGATAAGTGTTCCCCACGATCCGCGCCAGCGCCTCTTCAACCCCTTCGAATTTTCCAATCGCAGTATTAAACTGTTTACGAATGCGCGCATAAGCGCCGGTTGCACGGCACGCTAATTTTCCACCACCCGCGCTGAGTGCGGGCAATGAAATAGAACGTCCCGCTGCGAGACTTTCCATCAACATGCGCCAGCCATTGCCCACCTGTTCCTGCCCGCCTATCACCCAATCAAGGGGAATAAACACATCCTCACCCTGATTAGGTCCATTCTGAAAAACCATGCTCAACGGTGCGTGGCGATTACCAATCGTGACGCCCGCTGTATCAGTGGGAATAAGCGCCAACGTGATACCAATGTCTTTTTGTTCGCCGAGCAGATGATCTGGATCATAAAGTTTAAATGCCAAACCCAACAGTGTGGCCACTGGCCCCAATGTAATATAACGTTTTTCCCAATTAAGTTTGATACCGACAACTTCTTTGCCTTCAAATTCTCCGCGACAAACAATACCAAGATCAGGCATTGAGCCCGCATCGCTGCCCGCATCAGGGCCGGTCAGTGCAAAACAGGGAATCTCTTCTCCACGCGCAAGACGTGGGAGATAATACTCTTTCTGTTGTTCACTGCCATAATGCAATAACAGCTCGGCAGGCCCCAGTGAATTGGGCACCATCACCGTCACGGCTGCGCTGATGCTGCGTGATGACAATTTTACGATGACATCCGAATGCGCAAGTGCAGAAAACTCCAAACCACCGTACTGCTTCGGAATGATCATGCCGAAGAAACCCTTATCTTTAATAAACTGCCATACCTCTGGCGGCAAATCGTGATACTGCTCGGTTATTTCCCAATCATTGAGCATTCGACACAACTCATCCACTGGGCCATCAATAAAAGCTTGTTCTTCATCACTCAGGCGAGGCTTGGGATAGGCCAATAATGTGCGCCATTCTGGCCGACCACTAAACAGCTCGCCATCCCACCACACAGTACCGGCTTCTAGCGCATCACGTTCTGTTTGTGAAATAGATGGCATAACACGACGAAAAACACAAAAGGCTCGCTCACTGATTAATGAACGACGCAATGAGGGAACGTTGAGCGGAATCACAACACCGGCGAATATCAGCCAGACCAAAACCAGCACCACTGTGGAAAAACCACCCGCCAGAGAGAAAACTAAAAATACCAATGCAAAAACAAAACTGGAGACGCGCAACGATAGCCGCAGACAGGCAACGGCCCAAAAGACTAATAAAAAAGTCGCAATCCAACTTAATGCAATCATGCACAATTCCCTGGAAAGGTTGTCAATCCATGTTCATAAAAAACACATGAAGTAATAACTGAAAATCTTTTGTTTGTCATCTATTTATCATTACTCAAAATTTTTAAATGCGAGGAATTTGCATTCATTTAATTACGCACTGCCCTTTTGTTTTGCAAAACGATAAAATAGCGCAGCCTGATACCTTTATTAACGGCTGTAGAACACTTTTCTAAAAAACAAACAGGCCATAAAAACAATAGCTTAACGCTTTACCTGTCCCCTGCATAATAAGCAGTTATTACACAGAGACCACTTTTCATGCGCTCAACCTCAATTACAAGCTGGAACGTCAACTCATTGCGGGTACGTTTACCTCATGTGCTGGACTGGTGCGCTCAACATAATCCCGATATTCTGGTCTTGCAGGAAACAAAATTGCTGGATGAAAATTTTCCACAGCAAGAAATAGAAGACGCAGGTTATCAGGTGGTCTATTCAGGACAGAAAACCTATAACGGCGTGGCGATACTCAGCAAAACTACCGCCAGCGATATCGTCACCGATATTCCCGAACTCGACGATCCACAACGTCGCGTACTGGCAGCAACCTATAATGATATTCGTGTCATCAATGTCTATATACCGAATGGTCAGAGTGTTAACTCCGAAAAGTATCAATACAAGATGGACTGGCTGGAAAAGTTGCAGGCTTATATCAATACACAGCTCAAGGAACATTCCAAGCTGGTGCTGCTCGGTGATTTCAATATCGCGCCTGCGGACGAAGATGTTCATGATCCCGAGGCGTGGCGCGATAGAATCCTCTGCAGTGATCTCGAACGCGACGCATTACAGCGATTATTCGATGCCGGTTTGAGTGACACCTTTCGCCTCAGCGAACAGGAAGAAAACCAATACAGCTGGTGGGACTACCGCATGAATAATTTCAAACGTAACCGTGGCCTGCGCATCGATCTGATACTGGCCAGCAAAATACTGACCGACCTGCATCAGAGCACGAAAATCGATAAAGAACCACGCGGCTGGGAGCGCCCTTCCGATCATACACCCGTGACTGCAACCTTTGATAACACCTGAAACTTGCACCTGATAAGATTTAGAGCGATGCTTGCGTCTTACTAACTTTCAATCATCTTTCAAACAATCAGCTGTCCACCATGAAATATAAAGATCTACGCGATTTCATCAACCAACTTGAACAAGCTGGCCAACTAAAACGAATTTCTGCCGAAATCGATCCTAACCTTGAAATGACCGAAATCTGCGATCGCACCTTACGCCGTGATGGTCCAGCATTATTGTTTGAAAACCCCAAAGGGCATGACATTCCTGTACTTGGCAACTTATTTGGCACCGCCGAGCGGGTCGCAATGGGCATGGGTGAAGAGTCAGTCAGCGCATTGCGCGAAGTCGGTAAATTACTCGCCGCATTGAAGGAACCGGAACCACCATCAGGCATCAAAGACGCCTGGGGCAAACTGCCTATTTTAAAACAGGCACTTAACATGGCACCAAAAGTTGTTACTCGTGCCGCCTGTCAACAAAATATCATCGAAGCGGACAATGTTGACCTGAGCAAACTGCCGATTCAAACCTGTTGGCCGGGTGATGCTGCACCGCTGATCACCTGGGCATTGGTTGTCACCAAAGGCCCGCTCAAATCACGCCAGAATTTAGGCATCTACCGACAACAAGTCATTGCACGCAACAAGGTTATCATGCGCTGGTTATCTCACCGCGGTGGTGCGCTGGATTTTCGCGACTGGCAACAGACCCATCCCGGTGAACGCTTTCCAATTGCCGTGGCACTGGGGTCAGATCCAGCGACTATTTTAGGCGCTGTAACACCGGTGCCGGACAGCCTCTCTGAATATGCTTTCGCCGGTTTGTTGCGCGGCGCTAAAACCGAGCTGGTCAAATGCATCGGCAATGACCTTCAGGTGCCGGCCAATGCAGAGTTCATTCTCGAAGGTTATATTGAAGCCGACGAGATGGCAGAAGAAGGACCGTTCGGTGACCACACCGGCTATTACAATGAAGTCGACAGCTTTCCAGTGTTCACTATCGAACGCATTACACACCGTGATAACCCCATCTATCACAGCACCTACACCGGCCGCCCACCGGATGAGCCGGCAGTGCTCGGTGTCGCGTTAAATGAGGTGTTCATTCCAATCTTACAAAAGCAATTTCCGGAAATCGTTGATTTCTATTTACCACCGGAAGGATGCTCCTATCGCATGGCCTGCGTCAGTATTCGCAAACAATACCCTGGCCACGCCAAGCGTGTGATGCTCGGCATCTGGTCATTCCTACGTCAATTCATGTACACCAAGTTTGTCATTGTCACCGATGACGACATTGATATTCGCAACTGGAAAGACGTCATTTGGGCCATGACCACCCGCATGGATCCCGGTCGTGACAGCACCATCATTGAAAACACACCGATTGACTACCTCGATTTTGCCTCACCGGTGTCCGGCCTCGGCTCAAAAATCGGCTTCGATGCTACCAACAAGTGGCCTGGTGAAACACAGCGTGAATGGGGTGAACCCATCAGCATGAGTGATGACGTCAAACAGCGCGTTGATGAAATTTGGTCGTCGCTCGGAATCATCGATGATCACGAGAACAACTGAAGCCCACTTGCGCGCTTCATTACGAATTTGTTTTTAAGCGTCAAGCCATCACAATGCCCTGTCACGCCCCGCCGGCCATCTACCTCTTCATATCACTATATAAAGAACAGCTAATTGCCGATATAGCTCATAGACAACACAACTTAAGCATATGATCTGGCCTACTAAAAACAAAGAAGAACAAAAACTCGGTCTCGTCCTTCCCGGCGGTGGCGCTCGTGCTGCCTATCAAGTCGGGGTGTTACGGGCACTGTCGAAGATCCTGCCCAAAGAGGCATCCAATCCATTTCCAATAATCACCGGCACGTCTGCAGGATCAATCAACGCAGTAGCGCTGGCCATCCACGCCTCTCATTTTCGAAAAGGTGTATTACGCATCAGCCATGTCTGGGAGAACTTCAATGTCAATCAGGTGTTTCGTGCTGACCCAAGGGGACTGATGACCGCGGGTGCGCACTGGCTGGCCGCAATGTTTATGGGTGGATTAGGTAAATATAACCCACATTCCTTGCTCGACCGTTCACCGTTACCACCATTATTGGATCGCTATCTACCTTACGAAAACATTCAGCAATCAATTGATGCCGGATACCTGCACGCAATTGGCATTACCGCCTCAAGCTATAACTCGGGGCAGTCGGTTACTTTTTATCAGGGTGATGAGTCAATCTCAAATTGGGACAGGCAACAACGCATTGGCTGCTCTGAAGCACTGACAACCCAACATTTAATGGCATCATCAGCTATCCCATTTCTATTTTCTGCTATCAAAATTAACAATGAATACTTCGGTGATGGGACCATGCGTCAGGTTGCGCCACTCAGCTCAGCAGTCCACCTTGGTGCTGATCGTTTGCTCATTGTGGGCATACGCAAGCGTCAACTTGTAACGCCTGACCGACAATTGGGATACACGTACCCAAGCATGGCACAGGTTGCCGGGCATGTTCTAAACAGCATTTTTCTCGACAGCCTGGACGCCGACATCGAGCGCCTGGATCGTATTAACAAAACGATTAGTTTAATTTCTGATAAAAAGCTGGAGCAAGGTGGGATAAGCTTGCGCCCCATTGATATTTTGACTATATCCCCAAGCATTAGTATTGACGAAATTGCACAACGCCATGCTCATCGATTACCGCGGTCACTGCGTTTTTTCTTGCGCGGTGTAGGAGCCAATTCCATACATAGCAGCTCAATTATCAGTTATCTGCTATTTGAAAAGACGTTTTGCAGGGAACTCATTGTGCTGGGTTACCGCGATGCGATGCGTGTCAAAGAGAAAATATTGCATTTTCTCGACACAGAAAAACCGTATCAGGGATAAACGTTAAGAATTAGGACTAGAGAAGGATAAAACCTGTCCATCTGATTCCTCAGCCGTAACGGGCTGCAGAGGCACTTGAAATCGCAATGCATTTTGCAAACCGACTTCACCGTAGACCGATTCCCACATCATATTAAACACTTTTTGACAGGCCACCGTAGGATTAGAATGTTTTCGGCGCGTCATATCAACTCGCCATTGCAGGCCACGCAGGCGATCTTGCCTGTCTGGTGCAGCATTACTAATCATTTTTTCAATTTCTAGCTTACGTCGCTTCTCAAATGCATCGGGATCATTTGAGGCCAAGTCTTTCCACATATCAAAATTATATTCAGTCATAATTTCACCATATTTACATGCCTAATAGTATACATCTCACTCAATACTGCCTGTCTGGCAAGGTAGAATAATTATAACAAAAACAACGACATAACTAAAGTCAAAAATTAATCTTCAGCGTCAAGTCAATGATTGAAAAGGAATTATTCTACCAAGGGGAAACTCATTTATCTCAAATAAACCACCCCTTACCCTGCAAAAACTTGCACCACACTCAGCAATTTTTCTGCATACAAAAGGTATAATAACCGTTAAAGTTATTAACCACACAAAAAATACGAAATAAGCACAAAAAATGGAAAATGAAATAATTACCACCACCCTCCGCCTCACATTAGCACTGATAGCCGGCGCACTCATTGGGCTGGAACGCGCCCATCACGGCCATTCTGCCGGAATTCGCACCCACACACTGGTTTGCATGTCATCCAGTCTATTGATGTTATTGGCTGTTTTTCAATGGGAACTGGTTGCAAATGCCCCAACGGAGACCATTCGAATTGACCCTACGCGCATGGCTCAAGGATTAATGACCGGCATCGGCTTTCTTGGTGCAGGCGTCATTCTGAAAGAAAGCCTGACAATTCGCGGACTCACCACAGCCGCCTCAATCTGGATGACCGCCTCGGTGGGTGTTGTCATCGGCATGGGGCTTTATTTCGCGGCCGGCCTGACACTGATATTTACCCTGATGGTACTCACGCTGTTTCGCG
>Ga0316209_1002770_pt1 | contig 13242 bp, 12 predicted proteins | sample 6monopyrite_MG_FD_204945 | JGI IMG/M metagenome (GOLD analysis project Ga0316209, IMG submission 204945) | Microbial mat bacterial communities from mineral coupon in-situ incubated in ocean water Damariscotta River, Maine, United States -... | ecosystem: Environmental > Aquatic > Marine >...
CGAAATTATTTTAGCGAGGTAGCACTTGGCATCAAGACAATCATTTTCTAAAACAATTGCTTTATCAAACCAACTGGCGGCTTCCATTTTATCACCGGTATCTTGCCATACCTTGCCAATTGACACACAAAGATCAGCTGAATCATTTTTTAAGTCATAGGCATTAGCATAACAATCCATTGCTTCATTCAGTTGCTCTAGCTGAACATAGCAATCTCCTAATGCTTGATTCGCTTTGTATTCGGTTGGTTTTAGTTTTACCGACTTTTCACTGTGTAGCAAAGACTTATCCGTCTCGCCAAAATAGAGATAGAGGATGCCTAAATTTAGATGTGAATGGTAATAACAGTCATCAATTTCCAGCGTTCCCAAGTATTCCTGGATCGCCTTATTCCACTGACCCAGTTGACGGTAAGTATCTGCAAGAGAACTTCGATATTGACAATTATTTGGATATTGCTCAACGAGCTTTAAGAATATCTCCAAAGCCTGATCAAGTTGTTTATCTGAAAAAAGTACGCTCGCCAAATTATAACGAGCATCGAGGTAAGATGGATTAATTGCTAATGCTTTTTTCAAGTAATGCATCGATTGTTCAAAGTTGTCGATACGTCGATAGGCAACACCAAGATTAGCCGAACATTTATAATCGTTAGGTCGGTTTATTAGAACAGTTTGTAAATGTTCTATGCTCTGCTCAATATTTCCAGTTGATAAATATGCCATTCCGAGCAGGTAATAAGCATCAAAGTCTAAAGTGTTTTCCAAGATCCGCTTTTTGCCAAGACTGATTGCCTCATCGAATCGCTTTTCTCTAATTAGACTTAACACTGTAATTATTGTATCGGCTATAATTTCGTTAGATTATCGTCTTTTTCTTCTCAACAATAAGAATATACCTGCTAGTAGCCAACTGACTGTACCACCCCCAGAATTCTCATTCGCGCCATTATTAGGATCGTTGGGAAAGGGATCAGCATTATCACCAACACCATCACCGTCAGAATCTTTCGTTTCAGACGGATCGTTAGGAAAAGCATCGCCATTATCACCAACACCATCACCATCTGAGTCAACAGTTTCATTTGCATCATTAGGGAATGCGTCACTATTATCACCGACACCATCACCATCTGAATCAGTCGTTTCGGATGCATCATTTGGGAATGCATCGTCAGCATCTACCACTCCATCACCATCGGAATCAAACACAAGACCAATATCATAATCTGCAGGCATGTAGTTCACCACTTGCGACAGTGCTTCCTTACTCAAGCCTTCGAACAAACCAGCACTATAAGCTGATTGCAAGCTATTAAAATCCTCCGCTCCCGTTTGTGCCTGACTGTTTGTTTCAGTCACCTCACTAAAATTTGCCAGCCTTACAGTTTGCCCAGGTGCAAGGGTTAAATCATATTTCATCACTCGTGCTTCATTTTGAATCAATCTGCCAACACTTATCGGCACGACCTGAGCCCCCTCACCGTAGCGGGTAAAAGTGTAGTTAGGATCATATTTTGGCTCAACACCTACCTCGGAATTATTGCCAACCAACCAAGTGTCACTATCATCTAAATTAGTATTACCATCACTACTATATTGGATTATAAAACTACCAAAGACTGAAGTTAATGACATCATCTTAGCGGTAATGCTAACCGACGCACTGGAAGCATTTTCAAACGTTGCAACCGAACGAACCAAATAGCGGCTGTCAACTAGGTCACCCACACCGAAAAATTTATAACTCATGGAGACATTGACACCAGACATTTCGGCAATATCGCTGGTTACCACATTATCAGTAAGATCAACGGTTTCATCGGGATTAACAAACAAGACATTATCAACCAAAAGTGAAAAGAGATTTTGATAAACGAGTTCATTAGCCTGAGTTAACCCAGGCTCTTGATACCTAATGACCCCTCGATGCATACCGAATGCCTGATTACCACATCCTTCAATCACTAAACCGGAAGCGGTTGGGATACTCAGTGGTGAAGAGCCGGAATTAAAAATACGAAGTGTCTCTTGGCAACCATCTGGAGAGCTTGAGGAAGTGCTTGTTCTGGTAAAATTAGGATTGCTAAAGCCATTGCCAATCGCCCCCCATCTTGCAGTATTGTTACCGACGGTTCTGGCAACACTTCGAGTAATGGTTAAAGGAATGGTGGCCGTCACGCCCTGAGCAAGCCCTGCCAAAAGGCTTCCAACCCCCATCACACTTAGTTTTGCAGCCCCTTTTAATCTATTAAAACCGTTTGTTTTATGACCCATTTTAACCCTCCATACACAACAACTGTCTAAATTATAGACAATATTAAGCTCTATTTATGGAGAAAGTATGGATAAATCAGGATTTGTGCGGGTATTTTGTGTGAGAAGAAATGAGGGGTTAATTAAATATCGACCGGAATGTATTGATAACCAGCGCCATAAACACACTCAATAACGACTGAATCAATACCGAGCGCTCGTATCTTCTTTCTTAAATTTTTAACATGGCTATCAACCGCTCGCTCAGTAATATCCCGCTCTTCTTGATAAGCTAAATCCATTATTTGCTGTCTTGAATAGATTCGACTCGGCTTCGAGTACAATAACTGCATCAGGGCAAACTCTAACTTGGTTAATTTAACCGCGTCAGCCTGCTGATATTTTAGTTGATACCCGTTTTTGTCTAGCAGCAAGCCTTCAGACGGCTGGCTAATATTAAACCGTCTTAGAATTGATTTAACACGAAGCACCAACTCTTTAGCATTAAAAGGTTTACAAACATAATCATCAGCCCCCGCTTCCAAACCAATAATACGATCTATTTCGGTTATTTTGGCGGTAAGCATAATAATTGCTACATCAGAAAATTCTCTAATTTCTTTGCAACAAGTTACGCCATCTTTTACGGGTAACATCAAATCCAACAGAACAAGATCAGGCGATTCCGAACGAACAGTTTCAATAACATGTTCACCATTGTTCAAAATTAAAATTTCAAACCCAGCATTTTTGAGATATTTGTGAAGATATTCAGCAATTTGCCTTTCATCTTCAACAATTAGAATTTTAGCCATTGTTAACCTGTGCCGCGTAAATCTATATTACCGTTTATAACTGAAGGGCTCGTTGCTTTTTTGCGGCTTCCAACTTCTGATAATAACTATTTCTAATTTTACTGTAAAAATTAGGATCGTCATCGGTGAAACCATCGCTTTGGATATGGGCCGCATCCCTTAGTACTTCTCTTGAATAATTTTGATCTAACACACCATATTGATAAGCAATTCGATCGGAGAAGCCCGGTAAAATAATTCGTGGATCGAGATAATATTGCCAAGCAGATATTTTTGTTTCTCTCATTATACTATTGGTGCAATTAGAGGAGAAAGTATTGTAGAACTCGGGTTGATTGTCAAGGCTGTTTGCACGATTAATCATATCGACAAACAACTTCTGCCGACGTTTTTTATCAATAACAATCGGCATGAAATAAACTTCTTCGGATCGTTTATGAGTCCTTACGCCGATGATATCTCGTTCATCTGCTATGACATAAATCAGATGATAATTATCAAGTGCGCCTTTCAATGGACTGTATTGTTGCTCCGGCCGCATACGCGCTTCTACTGATATGACGACAGGATCTTCATCACCAAAATCAAATGATAAGAATGTATGAGCTAGTCCCGGCGATGAGAAAATTGAAATCCCATACCAAACGCTCTTTAGTTCATCTAAGTTGACCTTTCGCTCGGACCAATTAATTTCTTTTGTTGCGCCGGAATCAAAATAACGTGCTCGTCGGAAATTACGGATTGTGGCCGTAACTTCATTTAACTCAACAAGGTCATTTAACTCAACAGCATTATCTAGTTTAACCGTCGCCACCTTTTCGTATTGCGTTTTCCAGGGGCCGTCTTTTGTTGGTGTGGTGAACAAATAATAGATGTTGAGGGTAATCAATGCAGATAAAATAAACAGCAATAACTTCCAGCGTAGTTTGATATTTTTTAAACTTTTACTAACTGTAGGCAACTTAATAGTTTATCTCCTAGAAAATAGAGGTAGGCAAGAATTTTATAGCTAAAAGAAACTTATGCATGGACAAGTTGTTTACCAATATCCGTCAATAATTCGTAAGAATGCAATCTGGCGCTTTGATTAAAAATTCCGGCGCTCACGATTAATTCATCAGCTTGAGTTCGATTAATAAATTGTTGAAGTTTCTCTTTAACAGTTGTCGGACTCCCAATAAAAGCACAAGTTAGCATACTTTCAACCTGTGCTTTTTCCATTGGATTCCAGCAGCTCTCAATATTATCAATAGGTGATGATAATTTACCACGTTGACCTCTAATCATTCCCAAAAAGCGCAGTTGCATACTGGTGAATAAATATTCCGCCTGCTCGTCGGTATCTGCCACAATCACTGAGATACAGGGCATAGCATAAGGTTTTGTTAATTGACTGGATGGTTTAAATAGGTGGCGATATTGTTCGAATGCTTCATCCAGAGATGCAGGGGCAAAGTGAGAAGCGAAAGCATAAGGCAAACCCAGCTGAGCGGCTAGTTGTGCACCGAATAAGCTAGAACCTAACATCCAAAGCGGTACATTTAAGTTTCCACCCGGCACCGCTTGAACGGCCTGACCTTCTTTTACTGGTGCAAAATATCGTTTTAGTTCTTGAACATCTTGTGGAAATTGTTCGGAAGATCTTGGATCCCTACGTAAAGCGCGCCAGGTTAATTGATCCGTTCCGGGTGCTCTGCCTAAACCAAGGTCAATTCTATTTGGATAGAGTGACTCTAAAGTGCCAAACTGCTCAGCAATAATTAAAGGCGAATGGTTCGGAAGCATCACGCCGCCAGCGCCAATTCTGATGTTTTTAGTCCCAGCGGCTAAGTAGCCAATAACGACAGATGTTGCCGCGCTGGCAATACCCACCATATTATGATGTTCTGCCACCCAATACCGCGAGTAGCCTAAAGCGTCAGCATGTTGCGCTAATTCCAGAGATTCTGTTAGCGCCTCTGCTGGTGTTTTGTCAGTTTTTACGGGAACAAGGTCAAGAACAGATAATGGGAACATAGGATATTGGACAAAAATATTATAGATAGCTTGAGGTTAATGGCTCTTGTGCTTTGGTGCAAGCAGTTATTTTGGAATATAATTTCTGAATGTAATCTTGGAATGTAATCTTGGAATGTAATTTTGGAAGTGCATTTATGCTAAAAATGACATAAATAAAAACGGCAACTCAATCTATTAAAAAAACCTATTACCCCATAAAAATATCACCTTTCCATGAAGGAGCTCGTTTATCAGACTATACTTATCATTTGGTTTCAAAGGTTGAACTAAAATGAAAAGCTTCCCGCTATCCGTCACCTCCGCTGCTTTTTTAGCTATTGTTCTGCTGTCACTCTTTTCTCCACTCACTCGTGGACAGGATTTGGCTAACTATTTAAAGGAGTATTTTACCGGTTCTGCAATAAAGTTTGGTTATGGCAGCGGTACTTCCTCAAACAATCCAAGAATTGAATTGTTTGTCCATTATTGTCCGAACGGGCAGTATTACAGTACTGGCCAGTCTTGCCGACCAAACATTATTGCGAAAGGCTATCAATGCCATAACATTCAAGACAGCGGCGTTTAGAAAATAGATATCTCAAATGGGAAAGCCGTCTTGCGGTGGAATTCCAACAAAAGCGGCCCTGGCAGTGTTAATATCCATACCCAGCAAAATGGCGCAGTCACCGATCCCCGAGGCAATGTTTTTTATAAAAGCGGCCGTGCACAATGTTAAAATTTTATAGGCTCAAATTTTATAGACTCAAACTTGAAAGACTCGAATTTGAAAGGCTCGAATTTAATCGCCTCTAAAATTAATCGCCTTAAGTCTTTCCTAACCAAAAACAAGCAACTTATTTCTTCCCGGGCGGTAAACTTTTATCCCAATTGAGCGCGTTATATTTCTCTAATATTTCAATCGTTTTATCGATCGGCAATGCTTGCAATTTATTTCCTCGGCCTTCGATGGTAGTTGCTTTGAGTAACGCGTTGTAGATAGCTTCTTCTGTCGCTTCTACCGTCGCAGTAAATAGCGGTGACATAGACGATGGTAAAAGTGATTCTGTGGGCCAAGGCTTTTCACTGGTTCTGGCTCTCCTAACTAGTGGAGAGGTTGAAAAAGCGATTACATAATCACCCGAATCATTTTCTGCGACTGAACCTGTCTTTGCGAGTCCCATCATTGCTCTTCTGGCTAATCGGTCTAGATTTCTAGAGTCTAGTGGTGCGTCTGTCGCCACTACAATCATGATCGACCCACCGCGAATTTTTTCTGGATTTTTCTGGTCTTCTTCTAACTCTTTCTGATAAGCGTATTTACCTAACTCTCTTCCAACTGGCGCCCCATTCATTGTTAGTGTCGCGCCTGCTAATAAATTACTTTGCACTAATACGCCAACAGTATAGCCACCCAAAGAATTTGGTAAAACGCGAGAGCTTGTTCCTATTCCACCTTTCCAGTGGTAGGTTTGTGTACCGGTACCCGCGCCAATACTGCCTTCTTTAACTTCGCCACTTTTAGCAGTGTTTAGCGCTTCTTTTATGTGTTTTGGTTTTACCGGATGTTGCCACATATCGCTCACAATACTGTCATTAGTTTCTCCAACGATAGGATTAATGGTATGTTGAGATTCACCCGGCTGCTCTAGCAAATAATCCACCATAGCATCGGCTGCTGACCAAACACAAAGCGTACAAGTGAGTAAAATTGGCGTTTCAATTTCTCCAAATTCTAATAACTGACTAATACCAACGGATTTCCCGTAACCATTTCCAGCGTATATCCAAGCGGGAACAGGGGTTTTATACAGATTGCCCGATGCCGGAATAATAGCGGTAACACCAGTGTGTATGTTCGGCTCTTGGATCACCGTTGAATGACCCACCAGAACACCTTTCACATCGGTGATTGCATTGTAAGTCCCAGTTTTCATTGTTCCGACAACAAGACCAATGTCTCTTGCTCTAGGACGTTTTTCTTGATCTTTAGCGATTGCCGTATTAAACAAAGAAATCACTAGAAAAAAAACAAGGAGTGCTTTACTGCCAGAAATCGAAAACTTCATTTTTCTTCGCTCTTATTAAAGGAAAATTGATGGCTAATTTTAGCGCTTGCCACAGCGTATTTATGCGGCATTCGTTAGGCGATGTCAATGGAAGAAAGAACAGCTGCGAGTCGTTTGTTAGAAACAACCTTATGGCGTCTTCCACCTAGTCAAACACCACTATTTATATTTCTTATCATTATCACCGTACGAACACCACTATGCCCAATTTTTTACAAAGATAGCAGTCGCAAATTATTTACGGCCAATCGAACAATACAGCCAATAATACCACCACCCCCAGTTACATATAAACACTAAGCATAAATTCCTTTTTATGACAACGATGTGTTATGTACTAAATTTAATTAGATTGGTCCGACTCTGTCTGCTCAATATACAAGAAGATTTATCCTGGTCAATAAAAACTCCCCTTTATCTCGTATTGAGAAAAAACGTTTATTTAGCTATTTCTGTAATGATTATTGTATTTAGTTTGAGATAACAAGTACAATCAAAAATAATCAAAAACATAGTAAGTGAAAGAATATTTTATGCTCTCTCGATTTAATAGAAGAACAATGATTAAGACCGCGTTGCTATTGCCTTTAATACTTTTAAGTCAATCTCTACTTTTTTCGCAACTAGCATTGGCTGTCGACGGGTATAAAGATATTTATCTTGATAGAGAAAGACCGGTCAATATTCACAGTATATTTTGCGGCCCAAACCTGAAAAACTTACGAGCCCTTAAACCTGCTTACGTTTATACCAATAGTGAACACATCGAAGAAGGTACTTACCACTATACTAGTAGGTATGGGAATTTTTCCTACACTTTTAAAGCGTTAGAAGGACAACAGCCTAGCCAAATTCTTGCTAGAGGATTATTAAAAGCTGGCGAAACAAATAAGAATAAAATGGTAAAAGAACTGTGTATTGTGGGAAAAATAAATGGACTTCCGGCCCAACTGTCTAAGAATATTAATAAGGTAACCTTATCGGTTAATGATCCAGAGTGGGATTTAGTGATGGTCAAGTATGCCATGTTTGGCAAGCCGGCATTTGGTGAAGGTGTTTATAAAGATCAGCGCACAATTGCCAAACACGACGAGCATGATCAAAAAGTCTATGTAGCAAATCAAGCCTATTTAGCGAATTTAGAGCAACAGTTTGAAAAACAATTTAACCAAATTGTTAACCAGTTTCCCAAAAAATTAGAAGATGCAATCAAATATGCCCATCAAGAAGATGGATTTCTTAAAACAAAAACCTATTCAATTATAAAAGAACCTAACGTTTGGACACCGATAGCAAAAGAGCGTTTTGATACTCAGCAACGTCAATTAGGGCAGAAAAAAGATTGGGATATTATTATTCAAAAAAACTTTGACTGGTTTTTTGATTTGACAGGAAAAGACAACTCTCTAATATCGACGCAATTATTAAGTCCTTCGGAGATGAGATGGGTTAAAGGGAGTTTGCAAAAATTAGCAACCGTTAGTGCTACCTTTTCAAATGGTAATATATTGGAATTAGATTTTTTGGTGACCTCAAAAAATGTATCTCAAGGCTATTTTGAAACATTGGAAGAAATTAAACATCAAGCAATGCTGGTACGAAATAGTCCAATAGCTCAATCGAGAGAACCAAGAAAGCCTGTAGCATTGCCAAAAGATAATATCCTTACTGTATATACACCAACAGAAAAAACGGTAATTTTCTTTTCCTCATTTAGAGAAAAGGCGCTAGGTGATACCTATCGATATCAATAGCCGGCGATCTACAACAATAGACTATCATCAATACCTATAAATTGGCTGGCAGCGTTAATTAATGAGTTAGCCGTTAGCGACTGCACACCGTAAACCAGCGTTTCAACGTGGTAATCATTGTTAATTTTTTGTAGCAATAAATCAAAGTCACCGTCACCCGAAAGCAATACAACAAGGTCGACGTCTTTGGCAGCCTCCATGATATCGATGGTAATGCCGACATCCCAGTCCCCTTTGGCAGATCCATCACTGCGTTGGATATAAGGTTTTAGCTTTACCTTAAATCCAATATGTTTTAGCGCGCTCTGAAATTTTTGCTGCTGCACATCACCTTTGTCTATGGCATACGCGTTTGCCTTGACAATTTTGCCTTGCTGGCTGATAAGTCGCCATAATTCGCGATAGTTAAACTGACGTCCGTATGCATGTTTGGTGGTGTAATAAATATTTTGTACATCAGAAAAAACAGCTATTGTTTTCAAAATTAATTCCTTACTGAGTCGGGCGATGAGACATGATTTTTCGGTCCCTACATTTGTTACACTTGCTAGTTATCAACTAGGCCACCGTTTAGATCTTTATCTACAGCTAACTAGTCTAATTCAACCGGTTTAAACAACGACGATAAAAAAGTCCAGCCAAATCAATACACTTTCAAAATTATATAGCGGCTTTTTTGCTTGCCAGTGATTATTTCAATTTCATCATCAACCATTTTACCGAGTAAAGCCTTACCCAATGGCGACAAAGGTGTAATAACAAGAGTTTCTCTGCCCGAAAACATTAGTTTCAAACCACCCGCAGATGGCCCAATAAAAACTATTTTCCGACTATTTTCGCTGCTTTCAAGAATGACCAAGGCACCAATCGCGATGGGTGACACATTAGAAAAGTCATTCATTGAAAGATTCTTAAATAGAGATAGTTCGGCCTCAGCCTCTGCAGCTCGTGTAGCCTGTCCGTGTGCCAAATAGGCGCCTTCAAGGGCCAAAGTATCGTAGCGAGTTTGCGATATGTTTTCTTTGTCGGTCGCTGTATGATGAGCACGATTAGCAGCGCTTTTAGCATTATCAACAACGGATTCAAGCTTAATCAAAATTTGATTTACAAGTGCTTTTTTATTCATTATTTCTAATTTTTCTAGGTTAAAGGCTCTGTAAAACTAGCTTCATCATCTCACCCATTTTGCTTGGTTCAAGCCAACGGGTTACCACTAATAAATTATGGGTTTTGTCGATCACAATATAGTTTCCGCCAAATCCTGCCGCATAATAAATAGATTCGTCATCCACCTGCTGCCACTTGCGATCACCTTGATTTAACCACCACATATATCCATAACTTTTATTGGCATGGGAAGGCTTCTGAACCTGTTGCACCCAGTTTTCTGAAATTATTTGTCTATTGTTCCATCGACCTTCATTTAAGAATAACAGACCAAAACGTGCCTGATCTAGTGTGGAAATAAAAACGCCTCCACCAGAATGCCCTCCCCCTGTCACTGATTTCATTTTCATTCCATCGATAGTTACCCAAGCATCCTCATAACCAAACCAACGCCAGGTAGTTGAAGCGCCAATTGGGTCCATAATTTTTTTCTTGAGGATTTGCGGGCAAGGGTTGTCGCCAAACATTTAATAGCGAATAGGCCAATACATTGACCCTTACATCATTATATTCCATTTTAGTACCTGGTTCATTAAGTTGACGTTGTTTCCAGTCATCCAACCCGCCTGTTTTCGGCGGTCTATCGGCCCAATCTTTAATGCCAAAAAGCTCACCCGACCAATCAGAAGATTGGTTTAGCAAGGTATGCCAGGTTACTTTATTATTGTGCTGGCCTTTAAAAGTACCGTCCCAAACGTAATCAACCACCTTGTCATGAGTGTTCGATATTAGCTTTTCATCGACAGCTAATCCTACCAGGCTAGACAAATAGCTTTTTGTCACACTAAAAGTCATGTCCACTCGACTCACATCACCCCATTGTGCAGCGATATAACCATCTTTGATAATCAAGCCTGCGGGGCCTCCACGTTTTTTGGTGGGCCCCAAAATGTTATGAAATGGTTCTGCTTTAAACCCGTTAAGAATTGCAATTCGTAAATCACGAGAGCCCGAGTACTCATTATCTTTAGCAAACTGCACCGCTTTATTTAGTTTTTTCTTATTAAAACCTATTTTTTCTGCAGGCCTGGATTCCCAATCAGCTTTCTCTGGAAAGTAGTTAGTTGCTACAACCTGAAATGTGAACGGTAATAAAAATAGCGTTAGCGTTAATTTTGATAGAAACATTAAGAGAGTCTGCCTTGTAATTAGTTTAAGCTACTGTAACATAGGTGGAATATTTTGATCTAAACCAACGTTTTTTATTGATAGCAAGATTATTTTTTATTAAATTTAATTCTGCGGCTACCTGAGCAAAATGCTGAGCCGATGAAACTCTACAATTTAATAAAAAATAGCGGAGAAATTTTATTAACCTTTAGGACAATCTTTCTTCGGAAGAACAATTGTTTTAAAACAGCAAAGCTATTGTTTCGATAGCAATTCTGATTTCCTTGCCCCAAACAACACTTCTTCATTATTTTCTAACCACAACGGATGTTTTACCATCACTTGGCTAAACAGCGGTGATTCGAGGTGAGCCGTTAACCAGTGTTTGAGTTTTGGGTACGGACTACTGCGATACCAAGGTCTTTCGACTCGTGAAAACTGACGAATAAAGGGCAAGATCGCGTAGTCCACTAGGCTCAATTGCCCGCCCATTACAAATTGATGTTGGTTTAGCTTTTGCTCAAGTTGGCCGATGTATTTTTCACAATGTTGCCTGTGCTCAACTTTATTGGTTTCATGATAACGTTTGGCGCTTTTGTATTTTTCTAAACTGGTTTTAAATTCGCTATCGAACAGTTTAATCCAACTCAGCATTTCGGTTAACATTTCTGGCTGATCGGAATAAAGCAAGTTACTGGGGTCGTTTTGTTTTAATGCCCAAAGCATAATCTCCAAACTTTCTTCGATCACTCTGTAATTATTATCGTCCCTCGGCCTGCTTTTTAAAACTAAAATCGGCACCGTTCCTTTTGGGGACACTTGGAGCATTTCTTTGGGTTTGTCTTTTAATACGATCGCTCGCAGTCTTACTGTTTGTTTGGCCAAAATCAGCCCCATTCGAGCCCGCATGGCGTAAGGGCAATGTTGCAACGAATAAAAAATGGGGCTAGTCATATTCGTTTCGGTTAAAGTCCTTGACTGTACTGGGCGTTAGTGGCGATAGGAACCAATTGATTAAGCTGGTTCTTTGAATCATCTCGATTATTCAATAATCCTTCAAAATGCTGCACCAAAAGCGATTTATCTTGCTGCTCTTTTGAGCCCGAACCGATATCGGTTAAATCGATAAAAAACTCGTCGAACAAATCGGACAAATCGTTCACCACCTCCATATTTAAAAACTGCTCATGATTATAAATACTCGGGTAACCACCCTTTTGTTTATCGACCGCAAACGAAACGCCTTTTACATTGGTTATAGTTGTGGCTTTTTTACACTTCAACATACAGCCATCTTCTATACTCGGTTTTTTGCAGCCAACGGTTTGTTGGAAGAAACATTGTCTGCTAGTCATCATTAAAATCGGATGATAAATACTATAAAGTAATTTGAAGTTTTTTGGCCGCCGAATATTTCGTATTTGTAGTTTATTAATTTCGTTTGAAATAAAAGCGCCTGAACATTTAAGTTCTTCTTGCAAAGTGTGTAACGCATAGGAATTGGTGGTATTTAAAAAAGGTCCAGCAATCCATTCAATACCCATTTCGAAAGCTTTGTAGGCAATACCAGTGTTATTAGAAACGATTCTATCGGGTTTAACTTGTTCAAGAATTTTGACGGCTTCAAGATAATCTTTGCCAATTAATACCGCAGGAAACCAAGGAATTAATCTTGGGTTGCTAAGCAGTAACTCGATGTGTTTGGTGCAGCCTTTTTTTAGGCTTTCCGGTATTTTAAAATAGATATCTGCTTTAGTTACATCACAAAGATTTAAATCATCTTCATCCGAAATTAATAGTGACAGTTTGGTTTTCTGCTCGACTTTAGGGAACTGCGGCAATTTTGGTAAATCAACCGGTGCGATGATCGGTTTTGAATCATTTAACAAGAATGCCATTTCATTTTTCAGTTTGGTAAGCTCTTTAAAGGGAATACTTAATCCCGACTCCAATTCATCGAAAACGAAGTTATTTAATTGGTAGTTTGCATCATTAAAGCTTTTGAATCGTTTGTTTAAAGCATCATGATCAATAATCGATTTTTCCGACGATACAAGGCGAGTCTCAGATTGTATT
>Ga0316209_1002772_pt1 | contig 13239 bp, 15 predicted proteins | sample 6monopyrite_MG_FD_204945 | JGI IMG/M metagenome (GOLD analysis project Ga0316209, IMG submission 204945) | Microbial mat bacterial communities from mineral coupon in-situ incubated in ocean water Damariscotta River, Maine, United States -... | ecosystem: Environmental > Aquatic > Marine >...
TACTGCCTCTTTATAGCGGTATAAGGTGTCACGGCTCAAACCCATTATTTTACAGGCGCGTGATACATTACCCAGTTCCTCGGCCAGATTAAGAAGGCCAAGCTTGTGTTTTACTATTCGTTCGTTAGAATTAATCATGAGAGTTACCTCTTTCGTTTTGATGTTGTGTTTGCACCAACATCAAAAATCGGTAACTCTCATCCTTGCAATCCTTATTTATTGCAACGACTGTCAGATTAAGTCGAAACTATTACAGATAATCTGAAGTTTCGTCTGGTGTTCTATAAGCATCTTTAATTCTTCTCTGCATCACCTGATTATCGCCAGAACTGTTACTTTTGCTTTCAGATGTTAAACGGCCTATCACAACTTCTGGAGGCGCAAATAACGTGGTGGTGGTAACCTCTAACTCATCTTTATATAAATTTTTTCAACTGATTTCCTGCCTCAACGGGAGCTAACTGTACTATAGCAACATCTTTTTTTTCCAGTACTTCTGGCTGTACTTTGCTAATACCATACCTAATTCCAAAATCTTCATAGTGGTAAACAAATTCCCTGTTCCCAACCATTTCTTCAAAACCCTCTGGTGATACACTTACAATATCATCATCGTCTCCCCGTACTGCTCTTGTTGAAACTCGTTTTGGATTGATAACGTCATAACCAATTTTTGACAGGTTCTGAGAAACATTTTCTAAAGCAGTGCTTTTTCCTATACCGCTAGAACCAGAAATAGTTAGATAAGGTATATTCTTTGTCATTGTAGACTCCTTGTAAGTTTTTTTACCTTACAAACCGTCTAATTTCCATGGGGCGGGGAATAAATCCCGAAGAGATTCAAAAGAACGTATCCCCTGCCAAGATTGCCAAGCATTTAGGACACACGTCTCCTAGAATGATTGAGCAAACCTACGGGCATTTAAGCGAAACTCATTTGGAAGAAATCATGGATGTTTTTGGCTAATACTGCCCCAGAATAAGCAATAGAATTGGGGGGCACTTATTAAGCCATTGATCTAATTGGTGGGTGGTGAGGGGCTCGAACCCCCGACCTCCTCGGTGTAAACGAGATGCTCTCCCAGCTGAGCTAACCACCCGCACCAATTCAGATTGCATATACCTAAAGTCTTCGCAGTAAAAAATCAAGATGTTTTTAGGCTAATATTATAATATTTTCACACATAGCCCCAAATAGATACCGGCCACACAATTAAGTACGGCCGATAAACAAAAAATATAATATAATTCAAGAATAAATTATTTATTCACTGCTTCTTTAAGGTCTTTACCAGCCTTGAATTTAGGCTGCTTAGAAGCAGGTATTTTAATTGGCTCACCAGTACGTGGGTTACGGCCAGTTGTAGCTGCGCGTTGAGATACTGAGAAAGTACCGAAACCAACCAAGCGAACATCATCACCAGACTTCAAGCTACCTTTGATAGCTTCGATAACTGCATCAACTGCACATGCAGCTTTTTGTTTTGAAATATCAGCTGATTCAGCCACTTTAGATACTAGGTCATTTTTGTTCATTGGAAATATCCTATTCGTTTGAGTAAAAATCAGACTGTTTTAAAAAAACTAAAAAACAGACATTAAAATCCAGAACCATGCAAGAGCAAATGCCAGTGCGGGTTTCCAAAAACTTTAATGATTCCTTTTTAATCTTTTTTTTCAAAAGACTCAATGGTGAATCACGCTTTCACCCTTGTTTTCTGCAGTTTTTGAAGAAATTTGGTCTAATTCGTCACTTTTTATAGATTCTAGAGGCTTTGGCATGTCTAAAAGTGCATGAGAAAGCACCTCATCAATCGTTCGAACGGGAACAATTTCAAGATTCTTTATTACATTTTTAGGAATATCAGCCAAATCTTTCTCATTATCAGCGGGAATCAACACCTTTTTTATGCCGCCCCGAAGAGCTGCAAGCATCTTTTCCTTTAATCCACCGATGGCGGTTACATTACCGCGCAGATTCACCTCTCCGGTCATTGCAATATCTCGGCGAATCTCTATCCCCGTAAGCGCAGAGATAATAGCCGTTACCATTGCCGCACCTGCAGAAGGGCCGTCTTTAGGCGTAGCGCCCTCAGGAACATGAACATGAACTTGCTTTTTCTTAAGCTCTTCATAATCCAACCCATATTGCATAGCCCGAGATTTTGTTAGCATCTCAGCCACGGTTATAGATTCCCTCATTACGTCTTTTAGATTACCAGTTGTTGAAACCTTACAATCCTTACCTGGCATAGAAACAGCTTCTATAGAGAGTAAATCTCCGCCCGCCTCTGTATATGCCAAGCCATTAACAACGCCAATACGGTGATGTTCTTCAATTTCTCCATAGCGGAATTTTTTAACTCCTGCGTATTTTTGAAGCCCCCTTGGCGTAATTGATACTTTCTCGCGACCTTTCATCAAGATATCCTTGATAGCCTTACGACATAAATTAGCTAGCTCGCGCTCTAAATTACGAACCCCAGCCTCACGCGTGTAATAACGAATAAGTTCACGAATAGCAGAATCACTGATAGAGAATTCTTTGTTCTTCAGTCCCGCGGCCTTCATTTGTTTTTTCAATAAATGCCTTTTAGCAATCTGCACCTTCTCATCTTCGGTATAACCAGAAATTCTAATAATCTCCATACGATCCAATAAAGGGCGCGGCATATTAGCAATATTATTAGCCGTACAAACAAACATAACATCAGAAAGATCATAATCTATTTCAAGGTAATGATCTTGAAACTTCTCGTTTTGCTCAGGGTCAAGAACTTCTAACAATGCAGAGCTGGGATCCCCCCTCCAATCAGAACCTAATTTATCAATTTCATCAAAAAGGAATAACGGATTAACTGTTTTGGCTTTCTTCATGCCCTGAATAACCTTACCGGGCATTGCGCCGATATATGTGCGCCTGTGGCCTCTTATCTCGCTCTCATCACGCACACCTCCCAAAGACATACGTACGAAATTACGGTTTGTTGCTCTAGCTATAGACTTACCTAAAGAAGTTTTACCAACCCCAGGTGGCCCAGAAAGACAAAGAATAGGCCCTTTAACTTTACGAGTTCGCTGCTGCACAGCTAAATATTCTAATATACGCTCTTTGACTTTTTCTAAACCGTAATGATCTTTATCCAAAACAACTTTAGCTGACTTAATGTCCTTCTTAACACGTGAACGCTTGCTCCACGGAACATTTAAAATCCAGTCGAGGTAATTGCGAATAACAGTAGCTTCCGCAGACATAGGGCTCATCTGGCGCAATTTTTTCATTTCTGCCATGGCGCGTTCTTTTGCCTCTTTTGGCATCTTGGTATTTTCAATTTTACTATCAAGCTCGCCCATTTCATCAAGACCGCTCTCGCCCTCACCCAGCTCCTTTTGAATAGCCTTCATTTGCTCATTTAAGTAATATTCGCGCTGAGTTTTTTCCATTTGGCGTTTAACACGGCTACGCACGCGTTTTTCAACTTGAAGGACACCGATTTCCCCCTCCATGAATCCATATATTTTTTCTAGACGCTCTGCCGTCGTTGCAAGCTCTAAAAGCTCCTGTTTTTGATCAATTTTAAGTGCCAAATGAGATGCAACAGTATCGGAAAGCTTTGATACATCATCAATTTGATTTATTGAAACAATGACTTCTGGAGGTATCTTCTTATTTAACTTTACATATTGTTCAAACTGAGAAACCACAGTTCGTGACAAAGCCTCTAATTCTTCATCTTGGATAGATGTGTCAATTATTCTGCTTACTTTGGCATCAAGATAGCCGTTATCCTCTGATACATCACTTATGCGAACACGGTCCCCGCCCTCAACTAAAACCTTTACAGTTCCATCAGGAAGCTTCAAAAGCTGTAAAATTGTGCCAATAGTTCCAACCGAATATAGATCACTAGCCCTTGGATCATCATCTGCCGGAGTTTTCTGAGTTACTAAAATGATTTGCTTATCAGTGTGCATAACATGCTCTAACGCCTGCACAGACCTCTCGCGGCCAACAAAAAGTGGCACTATCATGTGTGGGAAAACAACAATATCGCGCAATGGTAGTACAGCGTAAGACGTGTCTTTTTCATCTGACATATTATAAATATCCTTTTAAAAGCTTGCTTATATTATGCGATGAAAATGAAATATCTTAAAGCCTTTTCATCGATTTTATTGTTTAAAATAAATAAATGCCCCGCACTGTTCTATAACTACGCAGAGCATTCACCATCATAAACTGTAATTGTTTATTTTTTCTTAGCACCGCCACCAGATTTTTCAGGCTTTGGCTTAGACACAACGACATGATCAATCAAACCCCAGTCTTTAGCTTCCTCAGCGCTCATAAAGTTATCGCGATCCATGGCCTCCTCAACAATTTTCAATTTCTGTCCTGTATGCTTCACATAGCTTTCATTCAAAGACTTACGTAAACGTAGTATTTCCTGAGCCTGAATTTCAATATCAGATGCCTGCCCACGCGCTCCGCCTGATGGCTGGTGAATCATAATGCGTGAATTAGGAAGTGAATACCTCATGCCCTTCTCACCTGCCATCAACAGGAATGATCCCATAGATGCGGCCTGCCCGATACATACAGTTGAAACTTTAGGACGAATATATTGCATTGTGTCATACATAGCCAGTCCAGAAGTAACAACGCCCCCCGGAGAGTTAATATAGAAAGATATTTCTTTATTGGGATTTTCTGATTCCAAAAATAACAGCTGCGCACAAATCAGAGTCGAAACATGATCATTGACCTCTCCAGTTAAAAAGATAATGCGCTCTTTTAAAAGGCGAGAATAAATGTCAAAAGCACGCTCCCCCCGATTTGTTTGCTCAACAACAGTTGGGACAAGGTGGTTCATATAAGTTTCAATCGGATCTCGTTCGGTCATGTTTTATAAATCTTCTTTGATTAAATTGTTTCGTTAAGCGACTCACGTTGCAGGCATTACCCACGAGTCAAAACAAACCGTACCATACGGCACGGCTTGTTCAAGACGTTTATATAAATATTTTCTATTCTATTAAGATGCTTTTTTCTTAGGAGCAGCTTTTTTAGCTGGAGCCTTCTTAGCCTTAGGCTTTTCGTCCTTAGCTTTTTTATCATCTTTTTTCGCATCTTCAGCCTTTTTAGCTGGTGCTTTCTTTTTAGCTGCTGCTTTTTTCTTAGGCTTTGCAACTTCGTCTTCCTCATCAGAAGTAAGCTCCTCAACAGAAACTTCTTTTTCTGTGATCTCAGCAAGCTCAAGAATAAAATCAACGACCTTATCTTCATATAAAGGGGCGCGAAGTGATTCCAAAGCATCACGATTCTTTGCAAAATAATCAAAAACCTCTTTTTCCTGACCCGGATATTTCTGAGCTTCGGCAATAACAGCCTTTTGCAATTCCGCATCAACGACTTGAATGTTATTTTCCTTACCAATTTCAGAAAGGACTAGCCCCAAGCGAACACGACGACCTGCAATATCTTCAAGCTCTGCTTTTTCCTCATCACTTGGCTCTTCATCTACGCCGCGTTGCTGATTATCCATTTTGATTTGGTGCATGATATTTTCAAGCTCCATATCCTTCATACCTTTCGGTATTTCAAAATCATGAATTTCATCAAGCTGATCAAGCAATTCTTTTTTAAGTTTCATACGGCTGTGATTATTAAATTCCTGATTGCTTTGCTCCTCAACCGCCTTACGTAGCGCGGCTAGATCTTCCATTCCAAGGGTTTTAGCAAATTCATCATCAATATTAACATCACCAGCTTCACGAATTTCATGAATGGTAACATCAAAAATGGCATCACGCCCTGCAAGTTCGGCTGCGCCATATTCCTCAGGGAATTTAACTTTAACCTCAACATCATCACCAGCTTTTTTACCAATAAGCTGATCTTCAAAGCCTGGGATAAATTGACCTGCACCAAGCTCTAGATGATGATTTTCTGCGGCCATACCAGGCTGTTTAACATTATCATCTGCGGTGCGTCCATCAAAATCAATAACAACTGTATCGCCCTTTTTAGTAGCGCGCTTACCTTCAATAGGCTGCGTTGTTTTACGCATAGAAGCAATACGATCAAGAGCCTCATCTATTGCACTTTCATCTGCCTTTGATACATATTTTGTAAGCTTAAAGCCCTTATATTCCTTAACATCAATCTTTGGTAATACTTCAATATCCATTGTGTATATAAGGTCTTTACCTTCATCAAAAGACTTAACTTCTATTTTAGGCTGTAATGCGGGAGTAATATCTTGCTCTTTCAATGCTGCACGAGAAGATTCATCAACAGCGCTTTCAAGAACTTCGCCCATAACAGCCTTGCCGTATTTCTGCTTCATAAGATTAGCCGGAACTTTACCAGGTCTAAATCCCGGTATTTTTACAGTTTTACCAACTTCTTTTAAACGCGCATCTACGCGTTTTTCGATATCATCTGCCTTAATAGTAATCTCTAGCTCATGATTAAGACCATCTTGTTTAAGCTGTTTTACTTGCATTGTTTTGCTCTTCTCTTCGTTACTTTGTAAATTATCACTCTATTTTTTTAGCCCTAAAAAAACTAGGTAAAAAAAAAGCCGTATTACTCGGCCTTTTAATTAAATGGTGCGGGTGAAGGGACTTGAACCCCCACGTCCGAAGGACACTAGAACCTAAATCTAGCGCGTCTACCAATTTCGCCACACCCGCACAGGTGCGTAAACGCGTATAAACGCGAACTTGATTGCGAGGTTTTACCCTACTTTTTTGTGAATTCCAAGTATTTCTTTTAAAAGATTCGGAATATTTTCGACAAGATCACTAGCAACCAAGCCTGCCCCTATATTTGACGAGGCTTTACCATGTATCCAAACCCCTGCACAAGCACCTAAAAATGGCTCCATTCCTTGTGCAATCAGTCCAGAAATCATACCTGCCAAGACATCACCAGAACCTGCCGTGGCCAGATAAGGGCTAGCATTATTATTTATAACTGTTTCACGGTCAGCTTGAGCAATAACAGTTTCATGCCCCTTTAGAACAATTACCGTTCCCGACATCTCAGAAGCCTTTTGTGCTGCGATAACCCTATTTTTATTCAAATCCTCAATTAAGGAAGGAAATAACTTTTTAAACTCACCCTCATGTGGGGTTAGAACAACGTTGGAATTCAACTTTGAGAATAACAAATCATGATGATTTTCAAAGGCATTGATACCATCAGCATCAATTACTAGAAATATATCCAGCTCAAGCAATGAAAGAATATGACTGCGAACAGCTTTATAATTTTTATTGCCAAGACCTGAACCAATTATAATACAAACCCGCCCCTTTTCTTTTGCAAAATTGGCGTATTCTATAATGCCTATATCACTGCGAGCAATAATATATGGTTTATATGTTTTATAAACCAGCAATGGATCTACCGCACCGCTTGCCTTGACTATATCATCACTAGATGGACTTATAATGGTAGATAACCCCGCTCCGATCCTTGCCGCAGAATCTATGGCAAGGCAGGCAGCTCCAGACATTTCAACACCTCCAAGAATACCGACCTGCCCACGACTATATTTATGACTAAAATCATTGGGAAAAGGAAAGCTACTAACCCAAATATTTGGTATATTATCCATATCCACACCACCTAAGGGTAAAAAGGGGCTACAAGCAAATGGGGCGACCGACGTGCACCAAACCCAACTCCTTGCCTCACTAAATCATTATAACAAAAGAATAAATATAATAAGGCTTGTCGCTGTGGGTACAATTTGTGTGACGCCGTGTGTGACAAATTTTTCTTATATCTATTTAATCTCACTATACATATTCTTATATATGACATTAAAACTATATAGATTAAACACCTAATTTTTATTTGAAGAATGTCTATCAAATATTTTCAGGAAACATGGCCTTAAATTTTTCAGTGAGAATATTTTCAACTTCAAGGGTTGCTTCTGTTGGCGGAAAATATTCATCCCAATATGTGCTTCTGGAAGTATTCTTTTCACCGATGGGATGTTTTTTTAGTAGCCACTTAAAATCACTATACATGCGGTCAAACCAATCTTTATTATCTAGCGGGGTTCTAAATTTTCGATCAGAGAACAGCATAGTCCATGAATCTGCTGGCAAGAAAGGTTCATGGTTTCGCTCTAATGCCCAGTAATCCCAGAGTTTTCTTGCTACAACACTCCCGCCAAATTCTCTATATAGCTTTACCTGCATCTCCTCATTCCAATCATTGAGTTTGAGATTATGCTCAGGCGCATAAATATAGCGATAAAAGAGCATATAGCCCCATTTTCTGAATACGAATATTTCTTCTTCACTCCACTCATGAAATGAATGCCAGAACAATACTAGCGTTATAATCTGAATATTGGTTTTAAGAGTTGATATGTCTTTATTTGTGCCTTTGCTTCGTGATCTTATTTTTCCTAGTGTTACCGTTGGTTTAAATCCAGGGAAATACCTGTTCATCATGCTCTTGATCCAACCTAAATCAGGAGGTGGGCCAAGTAATAATAAGAGCCGTTCCCGTCGCCACAAATCCATCTTCCCATACATTACCATCTGAGTTATTGACCGCAGTAACTATTTGTCCAACATCCACTACAGCGCCTAAGGTTTTGTTCAAACCTCCAGTGGCTTTATCAATGCCATCAAGAACTCTTAAAATTTTGGCAAGATCACTATCAGTAGCTGAAGCTGTTCCTACTGCCTCAGTAACAGCCTGTTGTAACGCTACTTTTGTATTTTCAATTGCACCTCCTGCGACTCCACCCGCAGCAGGAAATACTGAGGATGCAACCTTGCTCGCCGCATCATCCAGATCATCCAACAATTTTTTCTTATCATCTTCCTGTTGTGCTGCGATAACAGGGTCAGGAGAGACAGGTGTCGATTCAGCCTCGTAGATTGCAGCCAGTTTATCTCTAAATTATGGGTCATTAAACATGCGCTCAGCAAGCCTGTCGGACAATCCTGGATCTTCACCATTCGGATCAATTATTGATGCATATATATTGGCTATTTCTGTGACATTATTCCATAACTGATCCAAAGTCCCTCCAAGCACATCAATTCTATCTTGGGGTATTCTTCCATCCGGCGTAACTTCTCCATCGAATAAGTCATCAATAATTTTTTGAGCATATTCTGGAAGCGTTGTTATACCCCCTATTCCTACAGGTGCTTGTATTGCCATGTTTTCTCCTTATCTGTTATATGTTATATGTTATTTTTTATCTCATACTGATTGTATAAAGAAAATAATATGCACGATATTGTGGTAACAAAGGCATAGCATTGAATTAATAGCAGCATAATAGCCACAAAAAATATAAATATTATATCGTCAAAATATTGCTCAAAATATCCATCGAACCTTTTTTTATAAAAAAAGGTTGTTGGACTACCTGGATAAAGTGTTGCAATAAAACTCACTACTGAGATAAATACCGATAAATTCCTGAAATTCTTCCTTGACAGCTTATCTAATGTAGATCCAGGAGGCAGTATATCCCGAAAAATATTATATTCTTTAAAGTCGATTACTTTAAAAAACCAATAAAGATAATATGCAACTAATACAGGAAAAACATACCCCGTAAAGTTTATTAAATAAACGTATAGTTCAAGATAGTTTTTAGAACCACTATACGACATAATATCTTGAAAGAAGCCAAAATGGTGATGCGATAAAACTATTGAAAATATTATGACCGCAAAGAAAATGCTCAGCCATCTGGCCCAGTACCCTGCCTGATAACAAATATAATAGTCTGGCTCTGCTATATATTTTTTATATATATTTCCTATTTGAAAAATGTTTTTACTTGCTAATCGACTATTATCTGGCGGCAGATCAAAAATACCCATACACATGTAACTTTCTAGTAGTCATAATTTCTTAATTCATTCGATTTTTTGGTAGCATAAAGCTTAAGCACATACAATCGTAAATATACTTTTTTAGTCAACCACAACCTTTAACACATCATTCCAGACACGTGGATTTGAATAGACTAGAGAGCCAATTCCATGGCCTTTACCTTTTAGATATTCAACCGATATAGGTAGATTCTGAGCCTTAACCGCAATTTCGATATTTACAGAATTCAGAACAGGAATCGCTCTGTCTTTTGTACCGTGAAATATGAATAACGGAACCGTGATATGAGAAATTTCCTGAGGACTCCATGAGCCTGATGAGGCAATACCTGCTGTGAATATATCAGGGTAGCGCTCTAATGCTCCAATAGCCCCTGATGCCCCCATCGAGTGGCCGGTCATGATTATTTTCTTATCATCTATTTGATACTTATCCTTAATATCATTGATACCCGAAATGACTTGTAGTAAATGATCTGGATATGGAATATTGCGTTTCATCTGATACGCCTTATCCTTTGGCGTTGCCCAAAATGCTCGCTTCGGCGCTATTGGCACCATTACAAAAAACGGGTATTTGTTTCTGAATTCTGGGCGCGCCAAAGCTTCTGCTGCATACCGGAAAGAAGACGCGCACTCATCGCGCAAATTCTCGAAGAGATTACGTAAGAACAAAAGCAGCATAAAAGGTTAACAATTCATTAAAGAATTTCATGTATTCTGGATAATAAGGCTGCTTCTAAATAGAGAGCGTAGACAGCCCTTCTTCCAACATGGGTGAAATATTTTATGCCGATTTGGCATGAAAGGAATGCGCCATGGATGATGTACTAAACGGAGAGTTAGACAAACCTAACTTTGAAGCACAGCTTACTGCCGCTTTAATGATACAAAGCAATGCCTTTGTTCCAATTAAATTAGCATCAAAAATATGCGGCATTTCAAGACAAGAAATCAACCGCCGTATTTCACGCGGAACCTTCCCTAAACCACACAAACTATCGAAGCGTGAAAACTCAATTCGAAAAGCATTTCATATCCAAGATTTACTAAATTGGATTAAAAACCCCAAAATGTACCAACAAGACGATTGATTGAAAATATCCACATAAAATATTTTTTGGCCGATTTTAGCGATATTAATAATTTATTTTCAAGTAGCCAGCCAAGTAGCCAGAACAATTTGGAGTAATTTGGTGTTTTGCAAGTTACCACTCAAACCATTGAAATAATTAAATAAGGAGTGGCGCGCCCGAGAGGATTCGAACCCCTGACCTCCTGATCCGTAGTCAGGCGCTCTATCCAGCTGAGCTACGGGCGCATATCTTTAAAAAGATGAGGGAAGATACTCTAATCACCAAATGATTGCAAGTATCTTAATCAAAAATATATATTCGTATCTTCATGATTTTTTGACATCAACAATAGTAGTATATATATTCCAATTAAATAAGAATGTTCAGGAGTATTTCAGGGTGAAAAATCTAAAAAACATGAATATAGAACCAAATGATAATGAAGCCACAGGGCTAATCGTTATTGTTAATGGAACTAGAGATGAAAACGGTGATGCTTGGATAGGTGATTTCTCATACGAACAGGCTTTTTGGGCTGCTTTACTTATTCCTCCAGAAAAAGAAGAAGAATTTTATGAGGCTTTAAACCTATATAATGATATGGGAACTAAATTTGAAATAAACAATTTTGCATCAGAAATTGTAAAAGAAGGTATAGACGGAAAAACTTATCCATCTAAAGACCAGCTAAATGCTTTAGAACTTGCTTACGGTGATATAGTGGACAATACACATGATATTGATATTCACCGCCCTGTTGAAGAAAATAAATTTGAAATATAAAAATCCATAATAATAAAAAGTTTAGGGAACTGCGTGGAATCAGAAATAAATTTAAAAGAAAAAATAAAGCAAGCCAGCTTTACAACTGGAGTTGCCTTCACGGAATCTGGCACAAGCCTAGAGCCGGATGAAGGTCTAAGACGATTCCTAATAAAAACTCATGAAGCCATAGAAACGGACAAGCAGCATTTTACAGAGGAAATGTTTTCCGATGTCTTTGCCTTTTATGAAACAGGACATATAGCAGCAGAAGCTTTAAGCGGTAGCACAGAAACACTTGAAGATGCTCCAGTAATGAGCGGGCTTGCCGTGTTTTCTACAGTTGCAGCCGTCTATTTACTTAACAGCCTAAATTCTCAACGTGCGGCAAAAGATAATGAATATAAAAAAGCATTATTAATGTTTGTCGAATATGAACAGGATTTAGATAATAGTGAAATTGATGAAGACAAAGAAGTAAGACGAAAAGTTGCAATTGGTAAACTATATGACAAAATGCGTCATAGTGGCTTGCAATTTGTTAACTTACCCAATGAATCTAAAAAATTTGATCGTCCAAAATTTAGAAAAATAGCAAGCAAAAGAGGCATAGGTGAAGAGCTGTCACTTAGTACTATTGACAGAGTTAGTGAATTCCTACGTAAACCAGCCCAAGAAAAAGTTTATATTTCTGCTAACGCCATTTCACATCTTATGTTTAAATGTGAAAAAGGTGCTGATTTACTAGGCAAAACAGTTGCTGAATATGCAAAGAACCTTAACCCATTAAGAGTTTATAATGTACTTGCTAAAGATGCCGTTACTGGAGTCAAAGAAGGCTCTGGTTTAACACAAGATATTAAAAAACATACAAAATGCGATGACGATTCCCCCCCCTCCACCAAGGAAAATAATGATAAACCTGTCACACCTCTTACACTTGATAAAATACATAGCGTGAATTTATCCTCAGTTCATACATTAGGACATGATTGGGCGCAAAAAGATAAAGATGATCTTATTAGAATAATGCGAGATCATGAGCAGCATTTAGAAGGTGCTAAAAGAGCTAAACGTAGCTTTTATGTTCAAAGTGCTTTTATGGGATTACAACTGGCTCTAATACCAATAAAACTTATGAATGAGGAATATAGACATACTGTAGGAATGAATATTTACTCTTTTCTAGCACCCTTGGGCCCTCTCAAAGGGTTTGCTCATGAAATAAAGGAAGAACGTGCAAAGGCCAACAGTAAACTTGCAGATAAAGCTGAGCTTTTAGGTTGTATCATGGGCATTGATGCGGAAACAGAAACATCAGAGGAATTAGCCGAATTAGACGATGAGCACCCAGACATAGATGAGGGTAATGGGCCATCTATTAGCTAAAATATATCGGATATAAGTGCATCTACCCCCTTCTCTATTTGTGCTTGTCAACGGGTCATATTGTTATTCCATATTTTATAATAATATCTAGTCAGGATTATCCTTCTCTTCGAGATCTGCT
>Ga0316209_1002773_pt1 | contig 13233 bp, 10 predicted proteins | sample 6monopyrite_MG_FD_204945 | JGI IMG/M metagenome (GOLD analysis project Ga0316209, IMG submission 204945) | Microbial mat bacterial communities from mineral coupon in-situ incubated in ocean water Damariscotta River, Maine, United States -... | ecosystem: Environmental > Aquatic > Marine >...
AAATAGACTGCCATTCTTGCTGGCTACGCCGTTTACCTTTCGTCATTATCTGCTCCGCTATTTTTGAATAGCAGGCAGTTTATAAGAGGATGATATTAATAATAGGTGGTGTTTACTGGACGCTTACGTTAAAGCTACACAAATACATACAAAAACTCGTAGAGTTTGACGATGATCATTTGTTTGAGTTTTTTGTAGAAAAACATCCAAGATGTTTAAAAAATTCAGTTTCTAATAAGCTGAAACTAAATGAAATATACCCGTTAAAAAATGTTAAGTTATATTATCTTTTTGATTTCGGAGACAGCTGGATATTTAAAATCACCAAATCGAGAAAGAAATTAATAGAAAATAAAAAAACAACTTACCCTGCGTTAGCTGAATCTACAGGAATAAATCCTGAACAATACCCAGACTATGAAGAATAAAGAAGCTAACAATCACATTAACTCGACAACCTTGACCTACGGCCTGAAAAGCAGGCCTTCGGCAAGCTTGCTGGTTATGTAAGCGTTTGATGCACACAGTATGGACGGATTGGGCAGAAGCCATCACATAGCTGCATTTAGAAAAATTTAATACAGGTCTGAATTTAGCTGAGGGAGTCATTCGGCCATTCATAGTCATCCCGGAATAAATTTCTTCATTATAGGCATTTAACAGACTGCCGAATTATTACACAGCTAAGAAATTAAGCTAAATTATCATTTATATAATATTTAAACGCCCAGATGGTAATTTGTGACCCATGATCGACATTCATGCAGATATATATTTTTACAAATATATTCTTAACCTGATTTTAATAAATGAGACAATCATTGAGTTTAAATAAAACGTGTAGTTAGTATATCGAGATTATTGTTGATCAAGGTCATAGCAAAATCAGTAGCTTTGGAATACACATGGTTATAAGAACTCGATCATAAGCGTTAACTCAATAATAAAATAATAAAGAGAAGGGCGCGTAAAATGAGTGCGCCCGTTAAAGGCGGCATCATATGCTTATTTACTTGTATAACACCAGCGCGGAGGGTATATACAATGAATATTTCAACATTGATAAAAGCTATTTTTTTATGTTTGCTTGGTGCTGCTGAGAAGCACATCATGCCCAACATCATCAGACACTGTTTAATTCTATTTTGCCTGCTCAGTTTTATTATTCCGTCAGTAGAAGCGGAAGAAGAGGAAGGCGTAACTAGTGTAAATGCATCGCTATCACCCATTTTTACTGAACGCCGCAAAGAACAGTTTATAAGTAGCCCCGGTTACGCCGTTTTTCCTTACCCATACAGCCTCCCTGGTCTGGGTTCAGGTGTTGGTTTGGTCGGTGGCGCTATGAATATCTCAGACACCTACACCGATGCATACGGCATAATATTGGGGGGTGAAGTTAAGGGCCTGGCCGCCGGTGTATCTGATATCCACATTATCCCGCGCAGACTTATCCTGGATGTCGGCTACAGTGATATCAGTAAAGTGCAATTTATGAGCTACAGCGTGCGTGGCATGGATACTGATAAAAATGACTTTCGCCTGCTCGACCTCAGTGACACGGTTTATTACGGTGGCAGGCTGACGGCGACGTTTTTTGATCGTCGCTTTGAACTCTTTGGCGGGTGGTACAAGGGTGCTTCACAGCTGGACAGTATTCGGGATAAAGATGGCAATATTATTATTGATGCCGAGGATGCCATCCGTGAATGGATCAAAACCACACTTATCGGCACTCGCATAGACCTTACTGATGATTACGCCGATCCGCGTCGTGGGTTTCGCCTCAATATCACGCGATTTTCGACACCGTCCAGTGATTCCGGACCGGATTTCTACGTGATGGATTACAATATGGCAGCCTATCTGCCTATCGGTAAACGCAGTACCTGGGCTTTCAATTTTCTGCGCTCCGATGCAACCGTTACACAGAAGGGTGAAACCGATCCGCTCAATCTTCAGAATCAGCAGGGAATTAACTGCAGTGACCCCGCGCTCACGGCACAACAACAGCAATTTTGTATCGAAGTCATCAACAACACTATTGCAAATAATACTTACGGTACAGCAACCTCATTAGGAGGCTTCAGCTATTTGCGATCCTATCCTCAGGGAAGGTACAGTGGAGCCCATACCCAGTTCTATGGCACAGAGTTTCGTTGGAACCTCACTGATGAGGCCACACCCATTGATATTTTTATCATGAAAGATATCCGCACCTCGATTCAAATTGCTGCCTTCTACGAGATGGGCAGTACTGCAGATACACGAAGCGAACTGGGTGACATATGGCGAGAATCCTATGGCCTTGGCATAAGAATGGTGACTGCTTCAGGCGTGGTATTTCGAGCTGATTTTGCCTCTGGCCATGAGGGTTTTGAACCTCAAATATTTATCGGCTACCCCTGGGAGCTTTAATCGTACTTTGTCATTATTTTTTTATGTTGGAATTCATGTTTATTTTGGGAAGAGTTATTTTAGTACGATTTAAGTTTGTACACATTTAGAAAAGAGTTGAAGCAACATATACATGAAGTGGGTAATGTGAAATATATCGTTATTATCGTGCCTAACCTGAAAAGTATGGAGCTTAGTTTTTTACTATTTCAATATCAGACTAATGTAATTTAAATGGCTGAAACTGGTGATAACAGCACGCGAGTTAAATGGTTGTTGAAAATAAATACACTGAGTCAGGCAAGTTATAGTTAAGGCTTTTGCATTCCTGTATAGAAAAGTATATATCCATTAATCAATGGTAGCCCTCTATTGTGAAAACATTAAACGTTATTGTTTTATTTTGTATTGTTAGTCTAGTGAAACCGGCAATGATTATTGCAAAAGAGTCTGATGGTATCGATTAAATGGTACGGGCTCTGGCGAAGCCCGGGTTATCTATGTCGGTGGGAAACACACTGAGTATTATGTTAATAAATAATTTTCATAGTCCGAACTATGGCGCATTTGAACTTAACTGGAGTTGCCCAATGAGTCGGCGTGTAAAGTGGTTTGTGCAGTATTTTAATGGTTATGGTGAGAGTCTTATTGATTATAACGCTCGTGTAAATCGAATAGGCTTAGGGATCGCTTTTACAGATTGGCTATAAAAAATATATTTGAGGATGATGCAGATCAATGGAATGTTAAAGATGGATCAATTAACGTTGATGTTTACCAGATTGTCCATATAACGCAGTTGCAGGAGGGTTTATAATCAAGCTGTGCCATAAATAAGGAGTTGGTGTGTTCTAGTCTTTTTCTCTATGTAAAAGTGTAGATAAAAACGAAGTCGGAATGGAGTTCAAAAATGACCCATAAATTCACAATGCAGTGGAAAAAGGCAGCAATTGTCCTGCTCATTCTAACTGCTGCTATCACATATTTATTCACATTTATCCAGAAGCCAGAGCTCACGCCAGGCATTGTCTCCGGCAACGGGCGTCTCGAAGCGGTCGAAGTTGATATCAGCACAAAGTTTGGTGGCCGCCTTGCCTCTGTATTGGTTAACGAGGGTGATCCGGTTAATGTTAATCAGGCGCTTGTACAGATAGACACCAAAGAACTGGATGCCCAACTGCGTCGGGCAGAAGCCGAAGTGCGAAGTGCACGGCACGAAAGAATTTCTGCAATCGCGGTGATCGCACAGCGTAACAGTGAACTTTCTCTGGCAAAAAAAGATTTAAGTCGTTCCAAAGGTCTTTATGAAAACGACAGTATCTCACTGGAACAATTGCAGCGAGATGAAACCGTCGTGCAAACAGCGAAGGCAACATTGGCAGCGTCACAAGCACAATTGTCCAATTCAGAAGCTGCCATTGAGGCGGCCATAGCGAATACCGAACTACTCAAAGTCCAGATAGAAGACAGTGTCCTTAAAGCACCCATCGCCGGTCGCGTTCTGTACCGGTTAGCCGAACCCGGTGAGGTCTTGCCCGCGGGGGGCAAAGTACTGACGGTGCTTGATCTGGCCGACGCCTCCATGACCATCTTCCTGCCGACGCTGCAGGCCGGGCGGCTGCGCATCGGTGACGAAGCGCGCATCGTACTCGACGCCATTCCTGAGTACGTTATCCCAGCGACGGTATCGTTCGTCTCGCCCGAGGCGCAATTCACCCCAAAGGAGGTTGAGACCCGTACCGAGCGTGAGAAGCTCATGTTCCGCGTCAAAGTGCGGATTGATCAGGCGCTGCTTGCGAAACACAGTGCGATCATGAAAACCGGCGTGCCGGGCGTGGCGTACGTGCGACTCGGCACCGACGTCGTTTGGCCCGAGTCGTTGCAGGTGCGGTTGCCGCTATGAGTGCGCCAGCGGAGATGATTGCGCGCGTGGCTGGCGTGAGTCATCGCTACCGCAAGGTGCGTGCGCTCGATGACATCACACTCGACATTCCGCTGGGGTGTCGCGTCGGGCTGATCGGCCCGGACGGTGTGGGCAAGTCGAGCCTGCTTGCACTCATCGCCGGCGCGCGCCGCCTACAGATCGGCACGCTCGAGGTGTTCGGTGGCGATATGCGCCGTGCAGGTTTCCGCAACGTGATCTCGCCGCGTATCGCCTACATGCCACAGGGTCTGGGGCGTAACCTGTACGCGACGCTATCGGTATTCGAAAACATTGACTATTTCGGTCGGCTGTTCGGCCAGGGACGCGCCGAGCGCGCGCAGCGCATCGACGAGCTGTTGCACAGCACCGGGCTCGCACCGTTTCGCGACCGTCCGGCGGCCAAGCTGTCAGGCGGCATGAAGCAGAAACTTGGTCTGTGCTGCGCACTGATCCACGACCCCGACCTGCTGATCCTCGACGAACCCACCACCGGTGTCGATCCGTTGTCGCGCCGTCAGTTCTGGGAGCTGATCGACCGGCTGCGTGCGCGTCGAGAAGGTATGAGCGTGATCGTTGCCACCGCCTACATGGAGGAGGCCGAGCGCTTCGACTGGCTGGTGGCGATGAATGATGGGCAGGTGCTGGACACCGGCAGTCCGGCTGAACTGAAGGCACGCACCGGCGTCGTTACTCTCGATGCGGCGTTCATCGCATTGCTGCCCGAGGCGCAGCGCGCCGGCCACCGCGTGCTCACCGTGCCGCCGCGCGAAGTGGAGAGCGGCGGCGTCCTGGCCATCGAGGCCGAGGGTCTGACCATGCGCTTCGGCGACTTCACTGCCGTCGATGCCGTGAGTCTTCGCATCGAGCGTGGCGAGATCTTCGGCTTTCTCGGCTCCAACGGCTGCGGCAAGACCACCACCATGAAGATGCTGACCGGCCTGCTGCCGCCAAGCGAGGGCAGCGCGAAGCTCTTCGGCCAACCGGTCGATCCGCATGACCTCGCCACCCGCAAGCGAGTCGGCTACATGACCCAGGCATTCTCGCTGTACTCGGAGCTGACCGTGCGCCAGAACCTGGTACTGCACGCGCGCCTGTTCCACCTGTCTGCCGACCAGGTCGCGCCGCGCGTGCGCGAGCTGATCGACCGCTTCGGTCTCGGCGCGCACGTCGACGCGCTCGCCGCCTCCTTGCCGCTCGGCATCCGCCAGCGCCTGTCACTCGCGGTGGCCATGGTACACAAACCCGAGATGCTGATCCTCGACGAACCGACCTCAGGCGTCGACCCGGTTGCACGCGATCAATTCTGGGAACTGCTACTGGATATCGCTCGCCGCCAGGGCGTGACCATTTTCATCTCTACCCATTTCATGAACGAGGCCGAACGCTGCGACCGTATTTCACTGATGCACGCTGGCAAGGTGCTGGCCAGCGATACGCCGGCGGCGCTCAAGCAGACGCGTGGCGCGGCAACATTGGAGGAGACCTTCATCGCCTATCTGGAGGAGGCCGTCGGCAAGGAACCGGAAGCCACACTGGCCGTCCCGGCTTCAGCGGCGCCGACCGCGAAACCGGCGCGCAGCGGGTTCCGCCTGGCGCGGCTGCTGGGAGTGGCGCGCCGCGAGACCCTGGAACTGTGGCGCGATCCGATCCGACTTACCTTCGCGCTGTTCGGCTCGGCACTGCTCATGATCCTGCTCGGTTACGGCATGACCTTCGACGTCGACGATCTGCGCTTCGCGGTACTGGATCGCGATCAGACACCCGAGAGTCGCGATTACATTCAGAGTATCGCCGGCTCGCGCTATTTCATCGAGCGCCCACCTCTGTACGATCAAGCCGAGCTTGACCGGCGCATGCGTAGCGCCGAGCTGAGTCTGGCCATTGAAATCCCGCCCGGTTACGGCGCCGACCTACGGCGTGGCCGTTCACCCGAGATCGGAATGTGGATCGACGGCGCCATGCCGTTTCGCGGCGAGACCACGCGCGGCTACGTGCAGGGCCTGCACTATCAATACCTGACCGATTTCGCCACCCGCAGCGGCGTGACCTCGCCCGTGGCGGCCGCGAGCATCGAGGCTCGATATCGCTACAATCAGGATTTCGAGAGCATTAACGCCATGGTGCCAGCCACCATTCCGATCATGCTGGTTTTTATTCCGGCAATGTTGACGGCACTGGGCGTGGTACGCGAGAAGGAGTTGGGCTCCATCACCAACCTGTACGTGACACCGATGACCCGCCTGGAATTCCTGCTAGGCAAGCAACTGCCGTACGTCGGGATCAGCATGATCAGTTTTTTTGGACTGTTGGCGCTGGGGGTGTTTGCCTTCGGTGTGCAGTTCAAGGGCAGCCTCGCAGCGATCACGCTTGGCGCGTTGCTGTACGTGACTGCCACCAGCGGGCTTGGCCTGCTAATGTCGACCTTCACACGCTCGCAGGTGGCGGCGGTCTTCGGCACCACTCTCGCCACCATAATGCCGGCTCTCTCGTTATCCGGGTTGAACTCCTCTGTTTCGTCGCTGGAGGGCGGCGCTGCCGTGATATCGATGATTTACCCTACGACGCATTTCATGGTCATCACCCGCGGCACGTTCAGCAAGGCGCTGGGATTCAGTGAACTCACCGATCAGTTTGTGGCGCTGGGGATATTTGTTCCGACTATCATCGTGATTTGCGCGCTGTTGTTGCGTAAGCAGGAGAAATGACCATGCGCCGCCTCGCCAACATACTGCAACTGGGGGTCAAGGAACTGCGCTGCTTGTGGTTCGACAAGGTATTGCTTGGACTTCTGATATGGATGTTTTCCTACGGCCTCTACGAGTCCGCCAACAGCCAGTCGACCGAACTGCGCCACGCGTCGGTGGCAGTGGTGGACGAGGATCGTTCGCCGTTGTCACAGCGACTGCTCGGTGCGCTGCGTCCGCCTGAGTTTCTGCCGCCAACACTCATTGAGTTTGTGGACGTCGATCCGGGACTCGACGCTGGACTCTATACCTTCACGCTGCACGTGCCCGCCGGCTTCCAGCGTGATGTGCTGGCAGGACGTCAGCCGGCGATCCAGCTCAACATCGATGCCACGCGCATGAGCGAGGCCTTCATCGGCACCGGTTACATCCACAATATAATCACCGACGAAGTCACCCGCTTTGTCCAGGGTTACCGCGGTGACCCGCCACTGCCTATCCGGCTAGCAACTCGCATGCAGTACAATCCTAACCTCAATGGTGTGTGGTTCTTCGGCGCCATGGAGCTGGTCAACAACATCACCTTTATGTCGATCATTTTGGCAGGCGCGGCGTTAATCCGCGAGCGCGAGCACGGCACCCTCGAGCATCTGCTGGTGATGCCACTCACACCGTTTCAGATTATGGCCGCCAAGGTCTGGGCCAACGGCTTAGTCGTGTTGGTGGTAGCGGCACTATCGCTATGGATCGTGGTGCAGGGTGCGTTGGCCATGCCCATTGCCGGTTCGGTGCCGCTGTTCCTGTTCGCCGCCATGCTGCACCTGTTCTCGACGTCCGCCCTTGGCATCTTGCTCGCCACCGTGGCGCGTTCCATGCCCCAGTTTGCCCTGCTGATGATCCTGGTAGTGCTGACGCTGCAGATGCTCTCAGGCGTCAACTCGCCACCCGAGAGCATGCCGCTCGCAGTCCAGACCATCATGCTGGCCGCACCAACCACGCACTTCGTCAGCCTCTCTCAGGCGATCCTGTTCCGCGGCGCCGGACTCGCCGTGGTGTGGCCGCAGCTGCTCGCTATCGCCGGCATCGGTGCGGCGTTCTTTACTGCTGCACTGCTACGCTTTCGTAAGACGGTGACCTTGACGCAGGGATAAATGACTTAAATCGCTGTTTTAGAATATGGAGAAAAAAGTATCATGAAGCAAAAATGTCTTGTATACACATTGATTCTACTCATGTCTTTACCGCTATTCACAGCTCGTGCGGCAAAGCTTGTCACTATCGGCGTCATCATAGATGGTCAGACAGAACAAGCTGGCTGGACGCCGGAACAGTTCAAGAGTGAATTGAAGGCGTTAACTAAAGGCGAATTTGAACTGCATTTTCCTGCCGCAAAACAACTTGACGGAAACTGGTCGGCAAAACGCATCGCGTCGGCCTTTAAACAGCTGCAGAACGATCCTGAAGTAAACATGGTGATGACCCTGGGTTATGTTTCAAGCGCTGTCGCCATCCTTAATAGGCCTTTGCATAAACCCACCTTTGCACCTTTTGTGTGGGATGCAAATTTACTGGGTTTGGAAATAAAAGAGGATACCAGTGGTGTCAGCAATCTCAACTATCTGGGTGGAAAAACCAATTTTGAGCGTGACTTAAAAACCTTTCGCAGTGTTGTTGAGTTCCGCAAGCTGGCCGTTCTTATTGATGCAAGCGTATATGATGCACTCCCCGGATTAATTCAACGAGCCCGTGACGTTGCCACATCGGCGGGTGTCGAACTGCATTTTATTATGCAAACGGCACAGGATGAAGATTTGGTAAGCAAATTACCCGGTGATATTGACGCAGTGGTGGTGACCAGCCTGCCACGCCTTACCCCGGCCGCAATGAGCCGCCTGATTGACGCATTGATTAACAAGCGTTTACCCAGTTACAGTCTGATCGGCTCGCACCTGGTTGAGCAGGGCATATTGATGGCTGAAGCCCCGGCTTCGGACTGGCAGCGGCTGGCCCGCCGCAACGCATTAAATATGTATGCTGTGCTGAAAGGGGAAACGACCGAAAGCCAGCCTGTCACATTTAAAGGCAAACGCCGCTTAACCTTGAACATGGCTACAGCACGCGCCATCGGTCTGTCCCCACGTTACGATATTATCCATCAGGCTATTCTACTTAACGAAGAGCCCGTACCGACAGGTCGCACACTTTCTTTGTCGACAGTGGCCCATGAAGCAATCAGAGTTAATCTCGATTTGCGCGCAACGGCTCTTGGGCTTGAAGGTGGGCAGACTGAGATCGACAAAGCCCGCGCCAAATTGCTACCACAACTCAACGCCAGCATGGGTTACAGCCAGCTTAATGGTGATAGTACTGTGGTAAGAAGTGGCGTAGTTGCAGAACAGTCAACAACGGCAGCACTCACATTAAGCCAGCTGATTTATTCTGATGCAGTCGATACGAATGTTCAAATTCAGCATTATTTACAGAATAATCGGCAAGCGCTTTATCGGCAGTTAGAACTGGATATTATCCAGGATGCAACCCTGTCTTACCTCAATCTACTCAAGGCACAAACTCTGGTACATATCCGTCGGGAGGATACTAAGCTCACTCGCAGCAATTTAAGGCTCGCGCAAGATCGGCAACGCCTGGGGGTGGGTAAACCTGCTGAGGTTTATCGCTGGGAAAGCGAGTTAGCCACTTCAAAGAAGGTATTACTGCAAGCACAGGCACAGTATCAACTCGCCCGCGATGCCTTAAGCCGTCTGTTACATCGTCCATTCAAAGCGACATTCACCACCGCGTCGGCATCACTTGATGATCCAGGCCTGCTGATAAGCCGCAAGGAAATATTTGATTACGTCAATAACGACCGTGCTTATGAGTTAATGGGCGACTTTATGTTGAAACAAGCGCTGGCCGCTTCTCCTGAGATGGCAGGTCTGCAAGCTTTGGTGACAGCCAGTGAACTGGAGCTTAAGGTGAACCAGCGCGCATACTGGTCACCTGCAGTGACACTTCAAGGTGAAGTATCCAATGTGATGGATGAAAATCGACAGGCCGGTTTATCTGCTGAGGGTGATACGGACTGGACGGTTGGAGTTAATGTTTCTCTTCCATTGTTTGAAGGGGGGGCACGGCATGCCCGTACTTCTGGTTCGCGGCTGGCGCTTGAACAAAACATGATGCAACGTGATGCCACGGCAGAGCGCATTGAACAGCGTACCCGGGCCACACTTCACCAGATCAAGGCGTCTTATCCTTCCATTCAACTTTCCAGGGAGGCGGAAGTTGCAGCACGCAAAAACCTCAAGCTTGTTACCGATGCCTATACCCGAGGCGCACTTTCAATACTCGATTTGCTGGATGCACAGAATGCTGCATTAGTGGCAGAGGAGTCCGCAACGAATGCCGTATTTGTTTTTCTTATCGATCTAATGAATTTACAGCGCAATGTGGGGCGCTTTGATTTTTTTCTTGACGAACGCGATCTGGACGACTGGCTTAATCGCTTGAGAAATTATATTGCGACTGAAGGGCGAGGTTAAAAAATTCTATAATCTTAGTTAGTAAATAAGCGATTTAAGTTTAAGAGATTCTAAAGTTAAGGAAGATGCATATGAGAATAAAATTTTATGGATATAATTCATTCTTAATCGAGTCAGGCGATAAAAAAATTGCTATAGATCCCGGCGCAGTTAATCCAAAAATCTGAATGGGGAAAATACACATCTATGAAGTAAAGAAAATGGCAATCAATATGTTTTTTAAATTTATTAATATAACAGCTAAGGCTTTTATTATTCTAATAATATTTGCAATGCAGGCTTGTGCTTCATCACCGGCCTGGGAAGTTGGCAAACCGAAACACCATACGTCTGAAGGATTCCGCAACTATCCTATCGTTCCAGAACCACCAGCATTAGGTATCGGTTTTTACATGCGTCGCATTGAATCTTCCTTTAATTTGCCAGTTGTTCCTGAAAGCCATTATTTCTCTGAAGAAGATGCGATTGCTCAACTGCATAGTTTAAAAAATAAAAATACAATAACCTGGATCGGGCAAAGTACTTTTCTAATAAAAATTGATGATAAATATATCCTTACAGATCCTTTTTTTTCAAAATATGCATCTCCTGTTTCGATTGGTCCAAGTCGTTTCGTGGAACCTGGAATCAGCGCCGAAGCGCTTCCCATAATAGATATTATTGTAATATCTCACAATCACTACGATCACCTGGATGAGAAATTTATCAACAGCCTTCCAGATAAAGAAAACATCCATGTGTTCGTCCCTCTTAAGCTAAAAAGCTTCTTTACTGAACGCGGTTATAATTTTGTTCACGAGCTTGATTGGTATGAAACAGATTCAATTTATAATTTTCGATTGACCGCTTTACCAACTGTTCATTTTTCAGGTAGAAGCATAGGGGATAAAAATGAATCCTTGTGGTGTTCCTGGGCAATTTCCACACCATTTGGAAGATACTTTTTTATTGGTGATTCGGCCTATTCTCCAACTCTCTTTAATGAGATAGGAAACAATTTCGACTCTTTTGATCTTGCAATGCTTACAATTGGAACTTATGGAAATAGAAAATATGGTGTTAATAATCACACCACACCAGAAGAAGCTATTAATATAGGGAAAGCGATTAAAGCAAAGACGCTTTTAGGAATGCATTGGGGAACAATTGAGCTTTCGGATGAGAACCCCTGGGAGCCACCAAAACGTTTTAAAGAATCAGCTCAAAAAGCGGGGTTTATATCCGAAAAAATTTGGATAATGAGGATTGGAGAAACTCGCATACTACCAGGTATATGAATATGCTAAATCGCCATTTAGAAGAAAACCTATTATGAATAGACGAATGAATATAATTAAGATGTGGTTCAGTCTTATTATGCGCATGACTTTTTTTGCCGTTGCATTGATGTGGCCGGCAGGCACCTGGCGTTGGTGGGAGGCATGGGTATTAGTGGGTCTTTGGGCCGTTTTTGGGATTGTAATGACCCATTATTTATTGCGCCATGATCCCGAATTACTTGCCGAACGAATGAAGCTGGTACCACTGCACAAAGAACAGAAAGTGTGGGATAAGGTGATAATGCTGTTGTTTTTTATTGCAGGCATCGGGCTCTACCTCATTCCCGGCTTTGATGTGGTGCGTTATGAGTGGAGCGAGCCCTTACCAGTTTGGATGAAGGTTTTAGCCATGCTGGTGCACTTGCCCAGCTTTGTGTTTCTTGGTTGGGTGATGCGAGAGAACACTTATCTATCTCAGGTAGTTAAAATTGATAAGGAGCGCGGCCATCATGTGATCACTACCGGGCCATACGCACTGGTGCGTCACCCCATGTATACAGTCGTCATCGTTTTACTGTTTGCGGTACCGGTGGCACTCGGTTCACGCTTCGCGCTGATTCTTGCTGTATTTCTAACTGTATTATTGATCGTGCGTACCTGTTTAGAGGATCGCACTCTACATATAGAGTTAGAGGGTTATGCGGAGTACGCAAACAAAACTCGCTATCGATTAATCCCTGGAATCTGGTGAGTTGCACAGAGCGACGCTTTTTGCCAAAGTAAGGTATCCAATACTTCTTTAAAATGCTACTAACAGCCAGCATCAGACACAGAATTACTTTTGAGTTTTTAAGAAGCTTAATGACTGCTAATGATACAGACTGTGTGAACACTAAAATTTATAATCACCATTGGTGACGATTTACGATACAACCTTGTTCAAGGCGATAATGAGCGACATATTTCAGTCGTTATAAATACATGCCGACCTATTGCTTTTTAAAAATGTCTAGTGAGTAGGTACTATGAGTATTGGCTCATGTTTATTTCACACAAGAAATACGGTTATTACACCTGCATCACTTCGATTAATGATTTGATGCCAAATATATTCATTACCCATTTCTGCACTGACTCGCTCTAATCTTTTTATTTGGAAATGCATGTGGCACATCCATAATTTTGATGTCTCAGACACCGCATTGCAGATATCCAGATAATGTCGAAATATCTTACTTTTGGTAAGCGTCCAGTAAACCCCACCTATTATTAATATCATCCTCTTATAAACTACCAGCTGTTCAAAAATAGCGGAGCAGATAATGACGAAAGGTAAACGGCGTAGCCACCAAGAATGGCAGTCTATTTTTCAGCAGCAAAAAGAAAGTGGTTTAAATGTTCAGATTTATTGTGAACAACATGATTTA
>Ga0316209_1002774_pt1 | contig 13230 bp, 14 predicted proteins | sample 6monopyrite_MG_FD_204945 | JGI IMG/M metagenome (GOLD analysis project Ga0316209, IMG submission 204945) | Microbial mat bacterial communities from mineral coupon in-situ incubated in ocean water Damariscotta River, Maine, United States -... | ecosystem: Environmental > Aquatic > Marine >...
CATCCCGAACTCGGAAGTGAAACTGCTTAGCGCCGATGATAGTGTGGGGTTTCCCATGTGAAAGTAGGACACTGCCAGGATTCTATTCAAAGCCTCATCCAGTCATCTGGGTGGGGCTTTTCTTTTGCCTCGAGGACAACATACATTAGCAAATGGGGTATGAGGCAACGCGCAATAGTACCGATGTTAAGGCGTATTATCTCACTATAAGTTATGCGGTATTTTTAGCGATGTAAATTTTGTTATCCCATCATATCTGCGCCAAATACTAGGAGGTCTGTATGACCGAAAGACGTTTTTATCACTGTAGTTCAAGCGAAAAAATCTTATATAGTGCCTTTCTTATTTTGATGGGTATCGGTTATTTGATGGCACTCACCTACTTGTACGCAAGTCATCAATCACACGATGGTGAACCTGGTCTGTCGGTCAACGATGTCGCTGAGACTTATTATGGGAATCGTAGTGGTACACGCCTCGAGGCGGCGTTACGTGGCCCAATGTCGGGCTATATCAGCATTGATGATCGTGCTGAGATCGTTGCATGGCTCAAGTCCGGTGGTGATAAAGCGGCCTTTGAATCAAGTGTAAAACCGGTTATCGAACGTCAATGTTTGATGTGCCATGCCTCAGAGGCCGTCAAACAGTTTGGCAACATTCCTCCGCTTGATAGCTATGAAAATGTACGGTTGGTGGCGTCGGTGGATACGGGGCTTTCATTATTAACTCTGGTCAAACTATCGCATATTCACTTGTTGGGGATTGGCTTGATTTTATTTGGGATTGGTTTTATTTTTTGTCTTGCGGAGTTAAACCTATACCTTAAGAATGGGTTGATATTGTTACCGTTCATTGCCATTGTGGCGGACATACTGGCGTGGTTTTTAACCAAGTGGGATCCTGTCTTTGCGTATACCGTGGTCATTTCGGGGGTGGTGGTGGGGGTAGCGATGGCCGCGCAAATCTTTATTTCGCTGTATCAGATATGGTTTCTGAAGCGCCCAAAAGTGCTGGGGGAGTTCGCATGAATGTATTCATTACCGGGGCAAACCGTGGTATTGGATTGGGCTTCGTTAATCATTATCTAAAGCAGGGATGTAATGTCTGGGCGACGTACCGCAGTAATATTGATGGCCTAGCAAATATTGATGATGAACGTTTGCGAACACTCCTGTGGGATATTACTGATAACAAAGCAGCATCCTTGGTGGCGTCGATGGCACTGCCAGATCAGATCGATCTGCTGATCAATAATGCCGGTATTTATGGCCCGAAAAATGGCAACGGACAATCATTTGATACAGTGACAGCCGCTACGATGAGCGAGGTCTTTGATGTGGATTGTGTGGGCGCGCTCAGGGTATCGCAACTGCTTGCCGGTCGAGTAAAGGCCGCGCAAGGGGTGATTGCAAACATGAGCTCGAAGATGGGGTCTTCAGCCGACAATACCAGCGGTGGCTGTTACGCCTATCGTGCTGCCAAGGCGGCGTTAGTGATTGTGTCACGCTCGATGGCGATCGATCTTGCCCCCGATGGTGTACGGGTGATCACGTTACACCCGGGCTGGGTCAGTACCGATATGACCAATAATACGGGTTTGATTGATGTAGCGACTTCTGTCGCAGGGCTGACAAAGGTGATCGCAAATATCGATTGCTACGAGCCGGGGGCCTTTGTCGCCTTTGATGGCAAGCTTGTACCGTTTTAATTAGGTGCCATATTAATAGATATAGCGTTAATTAACGGCGCGCACGGCTCGCTTTGTCGCTACTCAGGCCCAGATTATTCCAGATGGCCAGCGTCGGCGCGGCCCGATTCATCGTATAGAAATGTAACCCTGCCGCGCCCCCTTGTAATAGCTGTTCACACAGCCTACTAACCACCTCTTCACCGAACGCACGAATCGATGCGCTGTCATCGCCGTAACCCTCAAGCCGACGGCGAATCCAGCGCGGGATCTCAGCGCCACACATATCAGAAAAACGCGCCAGTTGATGATAGTGAGTGATCGGCATGATGCCCGGTACAATCGGTTGGTCGATGCCAATCTTTTCGCACTCGTCAATCAAGCGAAAAAAAGCATCAGGATTATAAAAATACTGTGTCAGTGCGGCATCGGCCCCGAGTTCGAATTTTAGTTTCAGGGATTGCAGGTCTGACTGCACGCTTTTTGCCTGTGGGTGTATTTCAGGGTAGGCGGCGACTTCAATAAAAAAATAATCGGCGCTTTCATCGCGGATAAACTTGATTAGATCACTTGCGTACTGGAAATCCCCGGCATCACGTAACCCAGACGGTATATCGCCCCTTAAAACCACAAGGTGGCGTATATCCTGTTGCCGATAGTGATCAAGCAGTGCGCGAATTTCATCATGGCTGGCACCAATGCCGGCAATATGTGGCGCGACTTCTATGGCAGTGGCCGCTTTAACTTCAGCAACGGCGGCCAGGGTGCGTTCACGTGTTGAGCCACCGGCGCCGTAGGTCATCGAAAAAAAACAGGGGTTAAGCTTTGCAAGTGTTTCGCAGGTCTCGATGAGTGTCGCTTTTCCGCGCTCAGTTTTGGCAGGAAAGCACTCGAAACTAAAGGCGAACGGGTAGATTTTTTGTGATTTCATGAATATTTCACGTTGAAGTACTTATGTCTAAATAATAACCACTGTATGGCTGGTCTCAGTTTCGAGCTTTAATTGGACTAATGTAGAGATATCTTATTATATCGCTTGTAACTGTTTAACATCACTATCTTTGATTGACAGTTCTGGATTATTTGTGAAGAATGAGGTCTCGACGTATTTATTCTATGTTAGGAATAGCAGTATATGTTGAGGTGATTTTAATCTTTGCACGATAATATTTTTATATTCAAGGAGGTGCTCATGAAAAAAACGACAATAGCCCTATTGCTACTTACAAGTCCTGTCATCGCTTTTGCTGATAATGGTCCTGGTTGTGGTTTAGGGGCCGAATTATGGAAAGGCCAGACAGGCCTGGTTGCTCACACAAGCGCTGGTACCACGAATGGTACTTTTTCATCGCCATTATCGGGTCTACTTTCAGGAACTTCTGGATGTGATAACCCTGGCATGGTGTCGAATGAGTATCAAAAGAAGGTTTTTGTTTCCATGAATATGGATGACCTTGCTCAGGATATTGCGAAAGGGAGTGGTGATCACCTTAGTTCTCTGGCTTCATTGATGGGCATTGATTCAAATGACCAGAATGCTTTTTATTCATTAGCGCAACAAAGTTATGATCACATCTTCGTTTCATCTACTGATGATTACAGTAATGTAATTGCGGCACTAGATGATGTGATGCGTGCGGATGACCACTTTGTACGTTACGTCCAGTAAGTGACATTCTTAGTACGTATAGAACACTTAAGGAGTTTTAAAGATGAATAAAATAAAATCGACATGTTTGGCAGCGCTGATGGTATCCGTGCTGCCTTTTGCATCAAGCGCATATGCAGAAGAAAATGGTGCTGGATGTGGCGTTGGTAAAATGGTGATGGAAGGAAAAAGTGGTAAAGAGGCTAATGTTACTGCTGCTCTAATTAATCTGGTTGTAAATTATGTTGTGCCAGCTCAGTTATCTGGTATGACATCAGGGACTCTGGGTTGTGATGTTACACAGACAGTCAGTAATGATAATGCAAAAGAGCGATTTATTGCTTCAAATGAGGACAGCCTGATTACTGAAATCGCGCAGGGCAGTGGTGCTTATCTTTCATCTCTGGCTAGTTTGATGGGTGTAAATCAAGAAGATAGAGCTGCATTTTTTACTGCACTACAATCGAACTATGGCGAAATCTCAGTCTCTGATGATGTGCTTGCCAGCGTCCACTCTGCCATGCTGGCAGATCCCCGTTTGGCGCACTATATCTCTTAAAGCTTAGATATTCAAAGGCTACGTGAGGCAGCGCTTTGCCGCCAATTTAGGGTGGCAGAGCACTTTTTCGATGAGGTCTTTAAAAATATTTATTTGTAGATCATCCTCACTAAGTAGTAAAGCATCACGTGCAAACAAAATTATTAACGTTCTCTTTATCATTTTTAATGTTAGTCATTGCTGGGCCTTCCTGGGGTGGCATCACTGCAACTGAGGTAGTCGCAGCTATTGATAAGGGGGAGTACGACCAGTCTGTTGTGTTAAGCCTTGAAAGCGAACATTATCTGGGTGAATTAATTCGCACCGCCCGAAAAAATGAACTGTATAAATCCCCCTTGTGGCGAGTCCTTATTCATTATAAACCGACCCTTTTTTTTGGAATGGAGAGTCAGATTGATAGTCCCTCTTTTTTTCTCTCAGAAGATGGAAGAACTGACCCACAGTCTGAGCTTGAGGCAACTTTAGCTAGTTTTTTCTCTAAAAAAATAGTTGAAACGACTGATTATGAACCTCAGTGTCGTTTCCCTGCACGCTATTCCTGGTTAAAGGATCAGCTTAACTTTGATCCTTTTCGCCTTGTGGAGGCAGAATGTGACAAATTACAGGAGTACCGACAGGCAGTCACAGCGCAAAGCTTAACCGTAGTCTTTCCATCTGCACACCCTAATAGCCCTTCTTCGATGTTTGGTCATACGCTGCTACGTGTGGATAAAAAAGGCCAGACAGAAGAGACTCGTATGTTGGCATTTAGTGTCAACTATGCTGCGATGATTCCACCTGATCAGGATATGTTTAGTTACACAGTCCTCGGCTTAAGCGGAGGCTTTTACGGGCGTTTCATGGTGCTGCCATACTATTTGAAACTTCGAGAATATGGGCAGATTGAGAACCGGGATTTATGGGAATATACCTTGAATATTCCAGCCGAAGATATCGATTTTGTGCTGGAACATGCCTTTGAGCTCGCTTATAGTTATTTTGATTACTATTTCTTTACAGAAAACTGCTCCTACCACCTGCTTTCACTGCTTGATGTGTTGTATGCGGACAATCCATTGACTGAGGAGTTTGACTCGGGTTGGACGATCCCTGTTGATACCTTGAAGACACTGGAAGAGCGAGGGCTTATTAAAGATGTCCGCTTTTATCCATCTCAAGCGCGACTTATCACTGCCCAGCGTGCACTTATGGATGAGAGCGAGCGTAGTTTGGCACTGCAGGCGCTAAATAATGGCATTGAAAGCAGTATTGATACAATTCATGCTCGAGACTTAGACTCTCAAGTGCGAATACTGGATCTACTTACGGAATATCAGCGGTACAGAAAAGTAGATACAAGCGAACAGACAGTTTCCTCGAAACTTAATAGTGAAGAGCGTAAAACTTTAGGTTATCGAAGTAGAACACGGGTTAAAAGCCCCAAACTGAATATCCAACCTCCGGGAGCGAGACCTGATTATGGACATGGTACTTCAAGGCTTGGGTTGGGGGTAGGGGAAGTCGAAGGCATTCGCTATACTGATCTTTCGTGGAGAGCGGCTTACCATGACCTTTTAGACCCTAGTCAAGGATTTACTTCAAATTCTAGCTTATCATTTATGGACATTACGTTTCGCAAAATTCATCAGCTAGATAAAATTGAATTACAAAAGTTAACCATTCTTGATATTCAATCACTTGAGCCTAGGGATCATTTTTTTAGAAATATCTCTTGGCGCTCTACTGTTCAATTTTCTCGTTCTGAGACGGCAATTAATCAGCAAGATAACTGGTTTTTTATTGCTGAAGGAGGGAGTGGGTATACTTACAACTTATTTGAAGATAGCGATGATGCTTGGTATGGCTTTTTAGATGTTGGGGTTAAGCATGATCGCAGTCGAGCTAGTCAGAGATACACACTCCTAGCAGGGGCTTCTACTGGCTTGATCTTTGAGCCTGTAGATCGATGGAGGGTTAATTTAAAAGGCGAATATAAAACAGAAATAGCTGGGTATGAAAATGAAACTTATAAAATATCATTAGTTCAAAGTTTTGCACTAAGCCGTAACTCGAGTTTAAGACTTACATGGGATAGGTTGTCTGAGAACGATATCCATGCTCATAAAATCAATCTCTCCCTATATTTATATTATTAAGTGATTCAGGGTTCATGAGATGTTAAGTTACGTGCACCATAATAGTTAATTTAAATCATGGCTTTAGATTTAAAAAATATTGAAGGCAACATGTATATAATTATGAGTGGCGTAATAAGCGAGCGATTACTGGGCAACTATAAGTCATTAAAATAATGATACGTTATTATGCTCTGTTAATATTTTGCATATTTCTGCTCTCAGGCTGTAGTCAGTTTCTCTTTTACCCGCATCCCACGCTGATAAGAACGCCGGCCGATGTCGGGCTGGCATACCGTGATGTTCAATTTACCTCGGAAGATGGTACACAGTTACATGGTTGGATGTTGCCTGCGGCCACTCAGCCGGCGACAGCCACAGTGCTATTTATGCACGGCAATGCTGAAAATATCAGTACTCATCTGGGCAGTGTTTACTGGCTGCCTGAACAGAATTTCAATGTCTTTCTGTTCGACTATCGTGGCTATGGCAGGTCAGCAGGAGAGGCATCGTTAGAGGGTGTGCATGAGGATGCCGCGCGTGCTGTCGCAGTGCTACTGGAGCAGCCCGAGGCTATCGATGTACCACTGGTGGTCTTTGGGCAGAGCATCGGGGGGGCGATCGCCATTAGTACCACCGCCACTAGCGAACAGCGCGATAAAATAAAGGCGTTGATTGTCGAGAGTAGTTTCAGCAGCTACCGCAAGGTTGCGCGGGAGGCGCTGGGTACCTTCTGGCTCACCTGGCCGTTGCAGTGGCCGCTTTCATGGACGATCTCGGATGCCTATCATCCCGGTCGTGCGATTGCAGAGATCAATGATATCCCGGTGCTGTTGATCCACGGGGATCGGGATAAAACGGTGGCCCCCGCGCATAGTGAACAGCTGTATCGGTTGGCAAATGAGCCGAAACGGCTGTGGATTATCGAGGGTGGCCATCATATCGATACGTTTAACTCAAAGGAAAATCGCACGCGACTGGCCGATTATTTGAATGGCCTGTTTAAGTAGAGGGACACTTTTTGTTGAGCGGTGATATCGCGGATAAAAAAAGGCCCAGTTTTAGCTGGGCCAAGAGGGGGTAAAATAAAATTTAGACTTAACTCGCCTTTAACAGGTCGGCGAGATTTGCACTGCCGTTGCCGTGTGCGGCTAACGCAGCGGGGCCATTGTCAGTGAAAAAATCAGCGATTTGCTGTGCGAGCTCAGTAGCCTGTTCAGCGTTTTGAATGGTGCCTGAGCTTTGGCTCGCGGTGGAATTCCCCAGCGCCTGCGCCGTATTACTGACGTTAACGGCATCATCTTGCCGTTGAATGGCCGTTTCTGTCGTTGAGGCGGTGGCTGGATTGTTATTCCCGGCACCTTCATTAGCGCCGTTGCCGGCCCGTCTATGCTCGGTAAGTAATGGATTATTATTGGAAATTGGTGCTGCCATGGGTACTGGTCTCCATCGGATCTTGTCGTTATTATGACTGACGTGTTGCTAATTAAAGTTGTTGTGTAAGCAAATGCAATTCATGGGCCAGATTGATGAAAAAGGGAGCGTTATCGAGTGATCAGCCATGTGAAGCGAGGATGACAAACGAGGCGCGCATCATTACTGGCTTTCCACCCGTGGCCACCCCCGCGGCGGCGGTGCTGATTCTCGGCTCGATGCCCGGTCAGGCATCACTGGACGTCACGCAGTATTACGCGCATCCGCGTAACGCCTTCTGGCGAATCATCTGCCGACTCTTTAATGCAGAACCCGACATCGGCTACGAAGCGCGACTGGCGTTGTTACAGGCGAATCACATCGCGTTGTGGGATGTGATGCAGCACTGTGTCCGTGAAGGCAGTCTCGATGCTGCAATTGAACCGTCATCGGTGGCCGCCAATGATTTTGTGCGTTTTTTTAACGAACACCCCTCGATTCGATATCTGTTTTTCAATGGCGCTCAGGCAGAGACTTCATTTAAACGTCATGTGGTACCGAAGCTCGCTGAACACGCTTTTGCATTTGAGATGCAGCGTCTGCCCTCGACCAGTCCCGCGCACGCCGCGATCTCCTTTGAACAGAAATTAGCGCAGTGGCAACGTGTGCGTGATGTAATAGCGTGATGAAAAAAGTACTGCTATTGCTGCTGTTATGGATATCGCCGCTGTCTGCATCAGCAGACCTGTCATTGCCACCGTCGATGACATCGGTTAACGATTTTGAGATCCGGCTATCAGAAAATGAAGCGCGCGAGATCGGCAGGCGCATCTGGCAAAACGAAGGGGCGGGTAAGATTGAAAATCTGGTGGTGTGGAATAAGGGAGAAGATTTTCCTTCACTCGGCATCGGTCATTTTATCTGGTACCCGAAGGGTATCGAAGGGCCCTTTGTCGAAAGCTTTCCCGCGCTGCTTAACCATTTACAGCAAAGCGTTGCAGTGCCTGTGTGGCTGAAAAATGCAGACGATGCCCCCTGGTCGAACCGTGATGAGTTTTACAACGCTATCAATTCATGGCGCGTGCATGAGTTGCGCGAGCTGATGCAGACAACGATTGCGCAGCAGGTGGCCTTTATTATCAAACGGCTTGAAGGGGCGTTGCCAAAGATGCTCGCGACGCTTGAGCGTGAAGCGCAGCGCCGACACGTCGAGCAGCAATTTTACCGCGTGGCACAGTCATCCAATGGTATCTATGCATTGATCGACTACGTCAACTTCAAAGGGGAAGGGGTCTCACATAAAGAGCGCTACCGCGGAGAAGGCTGGGGGTTGTTACAGCTCCTGCAGGCGATGCGTCCGGGTGCGCATGACACGATGGCTGAGTTTGCACGTGCAGCGGATGAGGTATTGACCCGGCGTGTGGCGAATGCACCGCGTGATGAATCACGTTGGCTAGCTGGCTGGCGCAAACGTATTGATACTTATCGAACGCGATAAGCGTTTACGGTTTATCTTTTGATGACCCAGTCAGCGATTTTGTTCATATAGTCAGGATATTTCACCGGCATAATATGGCCGCAAGGGGTGTCGAGTCGTTCAGCATCGATAAAGGCCGCACACATTTTAGTGGCCTGCTGTTGCATAAAGTCTGATTCCTGAGTACCACTCACATGCAACGTTGGTAGCGTCAGTGGTTGCGCAAACAGTGGGCGATAGCGAGGATCACCGGGTAGAAAACCACCACAAAGCATCGCCCAGTTAAAGCTGAAATTGTTTTCGTTTTCGCTTTGCATAAGTGCGGCGAGTATCGCTGTCATCACCGCGCCCTGACTCCAGCCGATGACCCCTTCGATGGGGCCATGTGTTAAAAAATAGTCTGCGAGAAAATCGAGTGTCGTTTCGATTTGATGATAGGTCGGCGGCTTCGCTTCATCGGCGCGGTACCAGCACCAGTTTTTGCCTTTACCTATTCGCGCTTCTGGCAGTGTCATGTTGAAGCGTGCTGTCATCGCACGCACCTCTTCGACAGGGCATTCAATCGGCCCCTGTGGATAGAGTAGCCGGTAATCGTTGCCCAACCGTTGCTGGATCGGGTCAAGCCATGACTGTAACCATTCACTATTCATCGAATAGCCATGCAGGCAGATGATCGTTTTCATGCAGCCATACTCATGGGGCGGTTTACGAGTCTACGCATAGCGGCTATGTCGTGATTGATTTTCCGTACTGTTCAACTTCATCAAGGATTGCCCAGTCATTACCGCTGCGTTCCGGCTCATCGCGTAGCCGCTGCAGTTCTGCAAAAAATTCGTCGCGGGTCAGCTTGCCTTTTTCAGGTCTGTTCAGTCGGTCGCTGCGGAACTCTTCCCAGCGGGCCTGTTCATCACCCGTCAGTGATTCCGGATAGTTGCGTGCGCGAAAACGGAACAGCATTTCGTCGAGGCGTGAGTCATCAAAACTGGGGGCGTGGCTTTTGAGTTCATCAGCGGTGAGCAGTTGTATCTTGTCCATACGTGCGCGGTCATCATTGCTGAAGAAAGGGCCACCATAGAGTATCTGGTCGGGATCGGTACGTTTCTCAAACTGTGCGCCGGAGAAAACGGCCTGTAATTTTTTCATCAGGGGTGGATTGGCTTTGATGATGTCAAGATTGGCACGGCAGCGGTTGAGGTCGACTTTATATTTTTTGGCCGCATGGCCGGTCAGTGTCGCGAGTGGTGCAATGATGGGGCACTTGTTGGCATGTACCGTTTTCAGTGGCAGTCGTTCGACCCCTTCCGGTAGCTCCGCAGTCGGAGTGAATATCCGCTGATGGATATCCTCTTTGCTAAGTTTATAAAGCGGAGTCGGGTCACAGCTAAGGTCAAACACAATCACGCCATTTTTATTGGTCGGGTGTGCGGCAACGGGCACTACTACGGCAAGGTTGCCCTGTTCCATCGGGTACATCCCCGAGACATGCAGTACCGGTTTCTGTTCACGCACATTGAGGAGTTTGAGAATCTTGTTCTTGTTGCGATTCTCCAATGCGTATTGGTAAAGCTTTGGTTGTGCTTCCTTAATGAGTTTGGCAACGGCGATGGTCGCATAGACATCGGAGAGCGCATCATGCGCCGACTCATGGCTGATGCCATTGGCAATGGTCAGGTCTTCAAGGCGTACGCTAGGTCGTCCTTCATCGTTAGTGGGCCACTCGATCCCTTCGGGACGTAGCGCGCGCGTCATACGGACAACATCGAGCAGGTCCCAGCGCGAACAGCCATTCTTCCACTCACGTGCGTAAGGGTCGAGCAGGTTACGATAGAGGCTATAACGAGTGAACTCGTCATCGAAGCGCAAACTGTTATAACCGAGCACACAGGTATTGGGTTGCGTAAATTCATCGTTGATACGACGAATGAACTCGACCTCTGGCAGCCCTTCTGCGCGCGCCTTTTGGGGTGTGATACCGGTGATAAGGCACGAGGTTGGATTGGGTAGGAAATCGTTGGCTGGCTTGCAATAGATCATCAACGGTTCGTCGATGATGTTGAGATCCATGTCAGTACGCACACCACCAAACTGTGCGAGGCGGTCGAACATTGGATTAAGGCCAAAGGATTCGTAATCGTACCAGTAGAGGGTATTGCTGGAGTTGGCCATAGTATTATGTCTTATCAGTTCTTTGATTTGTGCTCAGAATATTGAGATTACCATAATTGTAAGATTTATGTGGCTGTCGCGGGGTCGATGTGAGCGGGTCCATCTAATGAATCAATGCATGAAAATTCATTAATTCATAGTCGTGTAAGTTTTTAATCAAACCATGAAATTATCATGCCCATGTTTATATGGTAACTAACGTATTATTAAGTACGAGATAGGCTTGTCTCGTAAACTTGAAATATATGGGGCTGCCATAATTGCACGTGCCACAGGGCATGGAGAGTGATGTGAATAGAGGGTAAGGTTGCTGCGGCCTGGAAAATAGTTTACGTAGCGGAAAAAGTTTCATAATTCCCGCCTACCCCTTCAGTCTTTTGAGCATCGGTGCGTGAGTGATATGACGAAGGCACCAAGGCCTATTGACTGTCTCATAAGCGGAGTGAAATTGAACCATGAATAGTTCAATTTTCTAACAAGTACCGCGACACAATTGTTTTACCGAATAAAAAGCTATGGACGAATGGTAGTTGTAATGTGACAGTAAATTATCCGTATAGTGATTATTTTAATTATGGCCCAGCAATAATGGTGATGGTGATATTATCCTGATAGTCGCCAGCGGATGCGTTGTTGATAGTGCCAACCGTAACGCGCATCGGATAGGGGGTGCCGAGTGATGATGTGACGAGTGGTGTGTTGATAACAGTGGTGCTAGGCCCGCTAAGGTCGACATTACTACCGTTAGCGGTAAAGAGGTAAGGGATTCTACTGGTATCGGTGGGATCGATGTGCGCCATGTTGCCCTGGTTTTGTGAGCTGAGCGTAATACTATAGCCTATATTACTACGGACCCTGAGATCAAAGTCGGAAAACTTTCCAGCTTGAAGAATGCCGAAGTCAATCAGCCGGGATGTGAGTGTTGGATTAAAACCTGTTCCTGGGTTCACTAAAGAAAGATCTATCTGCTCTAGTACCGTTATAGAGATCGTGAGTGTTCTGGTACGTTGCTGTGTATTGTTGGTGAGATTACCTGTATACACCGTTAATGTGACGGTGTCTGTGTAGGTTCCCGGTCTGACAACTTGTTCAATAGGAATCACTAGATAAAAACTAAGCTGCTGATTTCCTCTACCTGTAAAGCGCCCATTGAGTACTTCGTTGACTGCAGCGACGGGCAGGTCTTTTAAAATACTTGCTTGACTCGCTTGGTCGTAGAGTTGGTAGTTTAATGTATTGGGGCCACTCCTTAATGTACGATTGAATGTTCCAGATGAGCCTTCACTGAATGTGATGAAATAGTCACAAGCTTGCCTTCTATTATTTGTAATAGTTAAGGGCACTGGCTGCGGGTAGTTGGTAGAATCAAAAGATTCATATCCTGCTCCTGAACTCCCATTGAAATTGAGTAACGGAACATTGCCTAGGCGGAGTCTACAAGCCTCGGCCGAAAGTGTTAGTAACGAACAGACCGTGAATAGGATTATTGACATCATCACCATCAACTGGTGGTGGTTATTATTTCTATGGATGGTAGGCATATTAGTTTTTTGATGCCTGAGGTGTTAATACGAGTGCCCCGATATCGTAGTAACCGGCAGCGTCTTCTGGAATTCTAATGGGAACCGCTTGATATTGTCCATTAAACATCAGTAATTCGTAATGCCCCGGGCTTAGTCCTTCAATCCTGAAGATGCCACTACGATTTGTAAAGAGTATCTTTGGAGGTGACTCAAGGTTACCGGTATTCACTATCTCGCCTGCCTGGAGGCTGATAGGTGAGCCGTTTGAGTGGCTAAGAATACCACCAAGAAGTACGCTGGCATCAGTGCCGATATGGATGACAGTACCACTCTTGTATGCAGGTAATAGCACGAATGATTCGTCGCCGAGATCATAGCCGATGGGTAGATTAGGCACATCAATGTTAACGCCATGTGCAAGATAGGAGGTGAGGTCTGGGAGTACCGCGGCACCGAATCGACTCGTGCTGGCGGCATAACGCCCTCCTGCCTTGTTTACGCCAATTTCCATGTTATCTAAGGAAGCTCTGATTTATTCATCATTTCGTTCATAATACGGCTGATTGATTGAATCATTGCGGAGAACAGAAGAATGCGCCAACAGACGCTCGCCGATGAAGGATTTGAACGTTTTCGCAAGCCT
>Ga0316209_1002775_pt1 | contig 13223 bp, 9 predicted proteins | sample 6monopyrite_MG_FD_204945 | JGI IMG/M metagenome (GOLD analysis project Ga0316209, IMG submission 204945) | Microbial mat bacterial communities from mineral coupon in-situ incubated in ocean water Damariscotta River, Maine, United States -... | ecosystem: Environmental > Aquatic > Marine > Coastal...
CACTATTAAGATATTGATTAACGATGGCTTCTCTTTGTTCTTTTGAACAATGTGTCATTCTTCACTCACTATGCCCTCTGTCTAATGATTTTTAAAAAGGGCGACAACTATCCTGACACAGAGGGCTGGTTAAAAACTAAGTAGCCCGTAAAAAAAACAAACACTTAGGTTGAATCCAGATCTTTTGTTAAAGCGGGTGTCCGGGTTGGTGTGGAAAAGCTTCTCAGGACGCCTATGCTAAGTAACCCGTAAAAAACAAAGACTTAGATTGAATCCAGATTTTTTGTTACAGTGGGTGTCCGGGTTAGTGAAAAACTATATGACTTAAACAGAAATTAATTAATTTATGAAAACAACAAAAATAAATCGAGATGTGGAAAACGTGTGTTTTTATTTAGTTTTTCTACAGCCTCGTTACATGTAAAAGGAAATGAAGTTGCAATTTAATCAGCATGGAGTGGAAATAAAAAGAAATTATATTTCCAACTCAATAATTGAAGCCATTAAAAGTGAAGTATCCTCTTCAAGTGAAGAGCATCCTAAGCATGGCATACGAAGTGCTGATAAAAAGTTTCAAACTATAAATCAATTGTCGCATTCTAGTGAATTTATCGATTTAGCTAGATCTCTGCTAGGTTCAAAGCCAAGTATAGTAAGGGTAATATTCTTTGATAAAACTCCTGATAAAAATTGGCTGGTTACTTGGCACCAAGATAAAACAGTAGCTTTAAATAAAAAACTAGAAGTAAATGGTTGGGGGCCGTGGAGCGTTAAAGATAAAATGCATCATGTGCAGCCCTCAATAGAGGTTCTAAACCAAATGGTTACATTTCGTTTACATCTTGATGAAGCAAATGAAAATAATGGTTGTTTAAAAGTAATACCAAAAAGCCACGAGCTAGGCATACTAAGCCAAAAAGAGCTTGCTGAAGTAGTAAATAGCCACGAACCGTATCTATGTGAAGCTAAAGAAGGTGACCTGTTGCTTATGAAGCCACATATACTTCACTCATCAAGTAAATCAATTAATCCTGGTCATAGGCGTGTTATCCATGTTGAGTATAGTAACTATCAATTACCTGAGAGCTTGTCATGGGCATAAAAACATATAAGGCGTTTAAATCGTGTGCGCATAAAGCAGTACACACTCGGCGTTAGGTGAAATGGTGTCATCGAAGACTATTTACCTTGCAGCAGCAGATGCACTTTTATTTACCCATATCCTATTCGTGGCTTTCGTCATAGTCGGTCTTTTGTTAATTCTTGTTGGCAAACTTTTGTCATGGTCATGGGTAAGAAATCCTTGGTTTCGAATGGTTCATCTGATCGGTATTGTGGTTGTTGTTCTACAATCCTGGCTAGGTGTGATCTGTCCGCTAACCATATGGGAAATGGAACTTCGCTCAAAGGCTGGCGATGTTGTGTATGCGGGCTCTTTCATCTCATATTGGTTAGAGGATCTTTTGTACTTTCAAGCACCTGATTGGGTGTTTATAGTTTGCCACACCACATTTGGCTTGTTGGTTCTTTTAAGTTGGTTTTGGGTTCGCCCTTTTCCATTTGCTAGGATGAATAATGGTGAAAACACCTAGCAATACACTCTGTCTCCATCGGACGCAGCTCTGCTTAACTCAAACGTTCTACTCCTCGCGCAAAAATAGACACCCATCCTAAAAACAGACTAAAACTCAAGTCAAAATCCCATTTGAAAACTGTCAGAATAAATTTAAATCATTAAAAAGAATTATAAAACTTGAGAAAAGCAGGAGTTTTTGATCGTAATTAAATAGAACACAAAAAAACAGCAACAGAGAAACATCAGCTAACACTGAAGTGATGAGATTAAATATAAAGAAAAAGAGAATAAAATTTACGTGAAAAATTCCGCACAACTTCGAAAGCTCGGCATACGTTTATAACCCAGTTTTTCACAGGCTAGTTTGAGTTTATGCACCGAACCCACCATGCCCTTTAACTTACTTTCAAAATGTTGCGTGAGATAAAGCCAGTGTTTACTGTCCATATTTAAACGTTGTAAAATCGCAGGCGTGTTTTGATGAATAAAGCCCCGTTTATCATTGCGCAGGGTATGCCCGGTTTCTTCAACTAAATGCAGATTATCCGAAAATTGAAAGGGGAGTCCCTCAGGCCTGTTTTTATTAACATGGCCGGCAAAGACCAATAATTTTCTGTTAGCAGTTTTCTTTTCAGGGTGTAACATTTCATGAATGCGTTGCTTAATTGAAGTGAAATCCGGGAAGAATTTTTTGCTGTAAGAAATTATTTACCAGAAGGCTAGTGCAGGTATCTGGATCAGTATTAATTGTTGTTTGAAGTTTGTTATGTTGTGGTATATCACCGGCAAAGTGATGGTCAAAAGAGTCGACCTGTGCACCAGTCTCTAATAGTCGAGTCAATTCATCTCGATTTTTGTCTAAAGATGTATATATCCAGTACTAAAATTTTATCATCTTTATTGGACTGTACTTTTTTAATAGACTGATATCGCGCTTAACCCCTGTGATTCAGGTGCTTGCTTGAGGGGTAGCAAGTCGCATCTGGTGAAGTGCGTGTATACCATCATCATCACCATTAAAAACCTCAAAATATTGCATAATAAAGGGCATATATAATTTATTAATCGCTGACTTTAGCAGAGCTTTTTCCTTAAATTGACTAAATATGGCTAATATTATGAGAAATAAATATCGATTCTTATTGTTTTTTATCGATTTACATCGGTAAATGAGTTAAATACATTAATTAATACATGGAAATTGTTGAATTTATTGAAAAAAATCTAATATATACTATAATTCAGAACAGGCTAGCGACTATAAAATAAAGCCAGTTATACAAGCGTCTGTATGAATACACTATGAATTTAAAGACGGCTTACCAATTTGCATTTTGTGTATCAGCTGTAAGCAGATTAATGCTTGAACGTAGGAACGTTTGGCGTTATCGCACTTCATAATTACTAATGAACTCTAGATGAAAGGCAGGTTAACACTAAATATTATGCGTTGTAAATTATCACCATTTAGAATTATATCTTTAAGCTTTTTAATGACGCTTCTTTCTAATTCACCCATTGTCCTTGCAATTGATCTTAATGACTTTGTAGTCGACTCAATTAGCGCTCACCCTACGGTAAGAGAGCAGGTTCATGTATTCAGAGCAGTTGATCGTGATCTAGATATCGCTAATAGTGGCTGGCTTCCTAGTGTGGATTTACAGGCATCAGCTGGAACCTTTGAGACTGATTCACCTGCAACGGGTTTGCAAAAGCGTGAGTATGAAAGTAACCGGGCAGAATTATCCGTTACACAAAATTTGTTTAATGGTTTTGAAACTGAATATCAAACAGGACAGGCCCATGCAAGAATCAGTTCTGCCTTATATGAGATTTTTGATACGGCAGATAATATTGCTTTAGAAGCTGTGCAAGCTTACACGGATATGCTCAGGCAGCAAAAACTCGCTAAATTAGCTGAAACCAATGTAAGCTCACATGAGCGTATTCTTTCACAGATTCGTGAGAGAAATAATTCAGGTGTTGGTCGACGTTCTGAACTAGAGCAAACTGAAGGTCGTGTTGCCCGCGCTCATGCAAGCTTAATTGCGCAACAAAATAATTTGCAGGATGCGGCTACTCGAATGCATGAAGTGTTAGGACGTTATGTGGCAATATCTCACTTAACAGAGCCTGAACTGCCCAAACACCCCGGACACTCTCTGGATGAATTAATTGAGCTGGCATTACGCAATCATCCAGCAATTAAAGTTGCTAGCTTCAATATAGATGCGGCCATTTCAGATTCGAGCCGAGCCAAAAGAAATAATTACCCTAAACTTGATTTACGTCTTGCTAAAGTGATTGGCGATGATATTGGTGGTTTTACCGGTGATACAGATGATTTAAGCCTGGTATTGAATTTAAGCTTCAATTTATATCGAGGTGGAGCTGATCGCGCTGAGGAACGTAAAAAAGTAAGTGTTGTACATCAGAATCAGGAATTTGCAGCAAGAGTTCGACGTCAGGTAATTAACACATTACGTTTAGCCTTTACGGCAGACCAGTCATTAACAAGGCAGTTGAAATACTTAAATATGTATATCAAAAATGCCAAATTAACCGTTGACTCTTATGGCGAAGAGTTTTTTATCGGACAAAGAGATTTAATTGATTTGTTAGATGCGGAAAGTGAATTAAATAGTGCACAGAGTCAGCAGATTAACTCTTACTTTGAACTTCTGGCAGCAAGATATCGAATTTTAGAGGGTATGGGTGATCTGTTTCCTGCGCTTAATCTTGAGGTATCTGTAACAAAAGATGATTTAACTATTTCTGAAATAAAAGCAAAGGGAGATGATCTATTACCCTTAGATCCTGATCGAGATGAAGATAAGAAAATAGACATTTCTGATCACTGTGATAACACAATTGAAATAAATTCTATCAATGGCTTTGGTTGCCAGAATCAGCAGGCAATTAAATTTGGCTATAATCAGGTAAATCAGACACCCATTGCAGGCGATGACCGAATGGAGCTGGAAATGAACAGCGTACTGATTATTCCCCAGCGTATTCTAATGGAAAATGATACTGATGCCGATAATGATACCTTAAGGTTAATTGACTTTACGCAACCAGAAAATGGCAATCTTGCTTTTGATGAATCGAAAAACCTCATATACAGAGCAGCGGATGGTTTTACAGGCAAAGATAGCTTTAGTTATAGCATTACCGATGGGCAGGGTGCTGTTGCATCAGCCAAAGTAAAAATAAATGTTGTTGCTAAATCGAAGCTTAAAATAACTCAAACACAGTATTTAAATTTTGAATATAAGAAGTCAACTTTAACAGCTGCATCAGAAGAAAAACTGAGTGATATTATTGAGATATTGAAAAAATTATCTTACGATGAAATAGAAATCATTGCCTATACTGATAGTGCTGGTCCTGAATTTTATAATTTGGCTTTATCTGAACGCAGAGCTAAAGCTGCACGTAAGTTGTTAATTTCATTCGGTATAGACCCAAAGAAAATAAAAGCGTTTGGTATGGGAGAACAAAACCCCATAGCAGATAATTCAACCGCTGAAGGACAGGCAATCAATCGACGGGGTGAAATACACATCAAGTTAAGATCAGATGGTGGTGCTAAATCTGAAGCTTTATTAGATAAAATAAACTAATCATAAGTTATTACTGAGAGGCTTTAATTACGGTGTATTCACGATCAAAAATCACTTACAGAGTAGCTATGACAGTGCTTGCATTGAATTGCTATATATTATGCAGTCAGTTGTTTTTCAAGTGTATTACATATCAGTATTTTATAACTCGGTTTTGCTTAATTAAGTGTCAGTAGCTGAATTTAATAAATCAAAAAATATAATAAAACATGATAATAAAATTATCGTGTTTTTATTTTTCATGTTACTAGCACTAGCTCCATCTCAACAAATGGCAAAATCATTTGTCGATGAAACAATGTTATTAAGACTTAATCAGCAATATGGTTCACAGGCAAAAAAAAGAGGTCTGGCGTTAAATTTACTGCTCAAGAAACTTACTAACAAGAGCATTAATGAGAAATTGACAGAAATAAATCGTTTCTTTAACCAGTTTGAATATAAAGAAGATAATAAATTGTGGAAACAAAAAGACTATTGGGCTACTCCAGAAGAATTTATAGGTTTAAGTGCGGGTGACTGTGAAGATTTTGTTGTGGCAAAATATTTTGCTCTGCGCTCTATAGGTGTACCTGATAAACGATTATATCTGACTTATGTAAAGGCATTAAAGCAAAATGTGGCGCATATGGTTCTAAGTTATTTTGAAACACCAAAAAGTATTCCACTAATTTTGGATAATTATAACCCACGAATTTTACCTGCTAGTAAACGTCGTGATTTGTTACCAGTATATAGTTTTAATGCGAAATCACTGTTTCTTACCAATGCATCTGCCGGATTAGGACGTTCATTACCAACAGATAAAATAAAAAATAATAAGTGGCAAAAACTACTGGCAGATATGAAAAGGTCAAATTAATGACATTATTTAGACAGGTTGCATTACTCGTTTCATTTGTATATCTACTGATTGTAATTACAACAACAGTCAGTGATTTTAAACGTTCAGGTGCTTTTATTGATGGTCAGCTACAAACTACTGCACAAGATATGGCAACAACTTTAGGTATAGCGATCAGCAATTCTACTTCAGTCTCAGATGTAGCTGCATATGAAACTTTATTTAATGCAGTATTTGATAGTGGTTACTATACTAGTATTAAATTAATTTCACCTGAAGGTAAGGTTATCCTTAAAAAATCACAGGAACTAAAAATACAGGGGGTGCCGGACTGGTTTTTTTCTTTAGTATCTCTCAATCCTGCCACAGGCGTTAGTGAGGTTATGCAAGGATGGGCTTCTCTTGGGACCTTAGAGTTAACGCTTCATCCAGGTTATATCTATTTAAATTTTTATCAAAAACTGATATCAACTTTTATCTGGTTCGGCGTGTGGTTTTTAGTGGGTATGATAGTGCTCTGGATGTTGCTACATAAATTATTGAAACCGCTGAATGAAGTAAAACAACAGGCTGATGCAATTCATAATAATCAGTTTGTTAAACAATCGATCATTCCTCGTACAAGGGAGCTAAAAAGTGTGGTTGTAGCAATGAACCGGATGATTGAAAAGGTTAATGCGATATTTGATGATCAGCAGGAAACCCTGACAAATTATCAAAAGTTACTTTATGAAGATGCTTTAACTGGTCTGGGTAATCGTAAATATTTTTTCACTCAATTAGTACAGGCGCAATTAGAAGAGTCCTCTTTTCATGGGAGTATGGTGGTTATAAAAATTAATAATTTAGACTATGTGCGTGATAATTCAGGTTATAAAAAAGCCGATGAAATAGTTGAAGCCATGGCTAAAATATTAAAAGACGATGCTGTCGATTATGCAAATGAACAATGTGCACGCCTTGCTGATGATGAGTTTTCCATACTTATACCATCTGATGAGCAAACTGTTGTAGATCATGTAAGTGATATATTTGAGCGTTTTAAATCAGTAGCCGGTATTAGTGATGAAGTGTTCTTGATAGCAGGTGTGACAAGCGTTGCTGTTGGTAGTGATATTGGTGTAACCCTGGCTAACTCAGATTTTGCTCTATCGCAGGCTGCAGTAGGTGGCGCATATTCTATCTCTGAAAAAATATCGACTGATATTGATTTACCACAGGGAAAAATGCAATGGAGAACCTGGTTAGAAGAATGTATTTTAGCTGAAAGGTTTTTTCTAGTAGGGCAAAAGGTTGTTGATAAAACAGGTGAAGCAATACATCAGGAAGTATTTGTAAGACTTAAAAATGACAGTAATCAAGTCGTTTCTGCAGGATTATTTATGCCGATGGCAAATGCGCTGGATATTGGTGAAAATATAGACAGAGTGGTTTTTAAACTGGTGAAACAGTTGAGTGAAAAAAATTCAGATATTCCAATAGCTTTAAATTTAACGGATTCTGTGTTTAGCCATGCAGATGCGCTTATTGAATTTAATCAGTTGTTAAAATATTTCCAGCAGTCAAATTCAAAAGTATGCATAGAAGCGAGTCATGCGATTTTGGAAAAATATTCAAATATGTGTATAGAGGTTTCTGAAACAATCAGACAATCAGGAAATGTGTTTGGAATAGATAATTTGAATTTAAGTCTACCTCTGCAGTCGCTGCAAACTGTACGTCCTGATTACGTAAAAATGAGCGCTAAAACTCTCTATGATATGACGCAAGGTGAAATGTCTCCCGCATTTCAGGCTTTACATACCTTAACTCGTACAATGGACATTGAGTTAATCGCTGTGGGTGTTGATTCGCAGGAAATATTTGATCATTTAAAAGCATTAGGGGTTACTACAATGCAGGGCAACTTCTTAAGTAAACCTAAGGAATTCGTATGAGTGATAATCATCACCATTATGACCCGTTGCTAGAATGTCTTGTTGTCTTTGCTAAACTATTTGAGCGCCCAATTTCTATTGATGCGCTTATATCAGGTTTGCCTATTGAGCCGGGCAAGCCAGGACCTGAATTGTTTTCTATTAAAAGCTCAAAGGGCCTGTTTTCGCGGGTGGCTAAACGTGCAGGTTTTGCTACGCGTTTAATTAAAAGGGATCTTGATCAATTATCGGGTTTATTATTACCTTGTATTCTTATCTTAAAAGATCGTAATGCCTGTGTACTGGAAGCCATAGATAAAAAAAATAATCGAGCAAGGGTTATATTTCCTGAAATATCAGAAGGTGAAGAGTGGATTGACCTTGACCAGCTAAAAGCTGAATATATTGGATTCTCATTTTTACTTAAACGTGAATTTAAGAAGCGTAGCCGTCCATTACGTTTAATTAAAGCAGGAGAGAGTCACTGGTTCTGGGGCACGCTTGCTATGTCTAAAGAAATTTTTGCCAGTGTTATATTAGCCTCGGTTCTGATTAATCTATTTGTTATTGCAACGCCATTATTTACCATGAATGTATATGACAGGGTTGTGCCTAATGACGCATTAGATACCTTATGGGTGCTTGCGGTGGGCGTTATGATTATTTATGCTTTTGATGCATTAATTCGCTATACACGCACATATTTATTAGAAGTTGCAGGTAAAAAAAGCGATATTATTATGTCGTCTATTTTATTTGAACAAACGCTTAATTTACGTATGGATCAATGGCCTAAAAGTATGGGGGCTTTTGCTAATAATTTACGTGATTTTGAAAGTATTCGAAACTTTTTTACTGCTTCCACTATAGCTGCTTTAGTCGACCTACCATTTGCTATAATTTTTCTGGTTGTAATCTCCTACATAGGTGGACCAATGGTGTTTATACCGCTGGTGACGATTGGTCTGTTATTGATTTTTAGTATTTCCATGATAAAACCTTTACGTGAAAGTATTGAGGCGACATTTGAAGCATCTGCTAATAAAAATGCCCACCTTATTGAAAGTTTGAATAATATTCAGACAATTAAAACGCTTGGTGCTTCTCATCATTCTCAATGGGTTTGGGAAGAGTCTTCTGGTGAAATTGCAAACAAGTCTATGCGTGCTCGGATGATGTCTGGCTCAATACAGGTTTTTACCAATTTACTGGTGCAATTAAATACAGTGGGATTAATTGTCTTTGGTATTTATCAGATTACAGATCTGCAGTTATCTTTAGGCGGTTTGATAGCTGTTGTTATGCTGTCTTCACGTGCAGTTACACCAATGGGGCAAATTGCTTCTTTAATTACAAATTACGAGCAAACGCAAACTGCGTTTAAAACTTTAAATAACTTGATGCAATTACCAGTAGAAAGGTCAGAAGATAAAAAATATGTTCGCCGCTTAGCATTTGATGGGGGCGTGGAATTGAATTCAGTTGATTTTGCTTACCCAGAAGCTGAACGTTTAACTTTATCTGGAATAAATTTAAATATAAAACCAAAAGAACATATCGGGATAATCGGTAAGGTTGGCTCAGGTAAAACCAGTATTACAAAATTAATGGTTGGCTTGTACATGCCAACTGCGGGAACTATGGGCATTGATGGTATTGATATTAATCAGATTGATCCTGCTGATTTACGCCATCACATGGGGTATCTATCTCAGGATGTTGAACTCATGCGTGGAAGTATTAGAGATAATCTGGTTTATAAAGACCCTCATATTTCAGATGATCGCTTGATTGAAGTAGCAAAAATATGTGGAGTTGATCTATTTGTTAATAAGTTACCCCTTGGATTTGATACACCTGTAGGCGAACAGGGTTCTTGCTTATCTGGAGGTCAGCGACAATCGATTGCCCTGGGGCGTGCGCTATTGCTGGATGAGCCAATTCTAATACTAGATGAGCCAACAAATAGTATGGATAACACTACAGAAGCACATATCAGGAAAGAATTATACGACTATACTCGTGATAGAACATTAGTATTGGTTACGCATAAAGCGCCTATGTTAGATCTTGTCGAAAGGCTGGTTGTAATTGATGATGGTAAAATTATCTTAGATGGTCCTAAAGAAGAAGTTTTGAAGGCATTACAGAGTAAAAACAATGAAGTATGAATATGATGAACACTCGTCATCACATTATAGTGATATTGATGTTGCCTACATGCAAAGTTTATCAGCAGCTGTTGTTCAGCGCTCACCAAAATATTTAATGACAATGATTGCTATAGCTCTGTTGTTAGTGTTTGTTGCAATAATGTGGATGGGCTGGGCAGAAATAGATGTGGTTGTTCGGGGTAATGGTAAAGTGATTCCCGCAAGTCAGGTTCAACATATTCAAAGCCTTGAGGGCGGTATTGTTTCAGAGATTTTAGTACACGAAGGCGATCAGGTAGAAATTAATGAAGCTTTAATTAAAATATCTGATGTGGCATTTGCCAGCTCTTTTGCAGAAAACCGACTATTATATAATGAGTTATTAGCAAAAAGTATTCGCTTAAAAGCCGAAGCCAATAACACTGAATTTATTATTCAGGAAAGTGATTTAGTTATCTCGCCCGATGCATTGAAACGTGAAGAAAGTTTATTTTTGTCTAATCGGCAGCAATTACATGAAACTTTAAGTATTTATGAAGAACAGGTTAATCAGCAACAAAGTTCATTAGAGGAAACATTATCTAAACAACGCCAATTACGTAAGTCTCTTGATTTATTACGCCAGGAAATTAAAATTAAAGATCCGTTAGTGCGTCGTCGTATTATTTCTGAAGTTGAATATTTACAGGTTCAACAACGTGAAGCAGAAGTAGAAGGTGAGCTTGATGGAGTCAGTATATCATTGCCAAGAATTCGTTCTATGGTTGAAGAGGGTAAAGGTAAGCTTGAGCAGGCCAGATTGGAATTTCGTAATAAAACGAAGCGTGAATTAAATGAAGTTTTGGCTGAGATTTCACGTATTGCCGAAGCTCAAAATGCCTTAGGGGATAGAGTAAGCCGAACTACCTTGCGCTCCCCAGTTAAAGGAATTGTCCAACGACTTTATACAAATACCATAGGTGGTGTAATAACACCTGGTAGTGAAATTATGGAAATTGTACCGTTTGAAGATACCCTGTTAATTGAAGGTCGCATTAAACCTGCAGACATAGCTGATATAGGTGTGGGTCAGGATGCTCGTTTAAAATTTACAGCTTATGACTTTGCAATTCATGGCAGTGTTAAAGGTACTGTTGCATTTGTGAGCGCTGATACGATCACAGATGATGAAGGCATGAGTTATTATCTGGCGCGTATTCGTCCTGAAAAACCTTACCTTGGTCATGAGTCAAAACAAATGCCGATTAAAGTGGGTATGGCAAGTGAGGTTGATATTATAACAGATAAAAAAACCATACTTGAGTACCTGCTGAAACCAATTAATCGTGGTTTAGAAAGGGCGTTAAAGGAAGGTTAATGTCACTAATTGTTTATTCAAAATCTACATCATTTGAAACTCACATTAATAATGTGATTGATATTGATGTTAGTTTTAGACATAAGCTAAGTCCGGCTATACCTGGTAAGGGAGATATATTCATTGTTCATGGCACATCATTTAAGCGGGAGCTTGAAAAATGGTTGAATCGCAGCAGTGAAAAAGGCGCTGTTATTGCAATAGCGGCTGACGAGCCAGAATTAGCACGCTTATTAGAATTTACACAAATGGGTGTGCAGGGGTATTTTAATAGTTATATGGGTGTTGCAAATTATGCTCAAATGACACGACTATTGGCTAATGGCCAAAGCTGGTTTCCACCTTCACTACTAAATCAGGCATTTGAACTTGCCAGATCTGTAATTCAACCAGTTACAGGGGTAGATCCTCTTGACGCATTGACTAAAAGAGAAAAACAGGTTGCCCTGGCGGTAGCCGAAGGGCAAAGCAATAAAATAGTAGCCAAGAACTGTGATATCACAGAACGTACGGTGAAAGCGCATTTGACTCAAATCTATAAAAAATTACAGGTAAAAGACCGGGTAGCGCTAGTTATCCACTTAAATAAAGCCTAAATAGTCAAAAATTTAGAATAAAATTCAAAAACTAGTACCTAGGTACAATGCAGTAAATCCGTTTATACCCTAATCTTTGAATACTTATCATCAAAGGTTGAGTTATGGCTACTAAAAACATAGGTTTCATCGCTGATTTAGCAGGTTCTGCACAGGTTCGTACAGCAGAAGGCGTAATTAAAGTGCTGAATATCGGTGATTCTGTCGGTGATCGTGATTTATTGATTACCGGGCAGGGTGCTAATGTTGTTGTTGCATTTAATAGTGGTCTGAGACTACAGGTTGGCGAGAGTGCCCAGGTTCTGCTTGATGAATCTGTTTATGATGACGCAACCAGCTACACAGATGAACAAGTCGATCAACTAGCCGAATTACAACAAGCCATACTCGAAGGCAAAGATCTTTCTGAGTTAGACCCAACGGCAGCAGGTAATGAACAAGGGCAATCTGCGGGTTTACATCAAACACCTATTTATGAGCGTGAAGCGCGTGAGGGCGAAGTTGAAACTCGCCTTACTGATTTTAATACGGATAACAATGCAGATGAGCAGCCGCTATTTAATAATGATGATTTAATAGCGGCTGATGTGCCAGTAGATACATTAACTCCAGTATCAGCTACAACTCCACCAACACCAACTATACCAGTAAACGATGTGCCCACACTAACGGTTCAATCCACTGCAAACGTTACGGAAGATGGTTCAGTAAGTATTACTTACTCTGCTGCAGATGTTGATGGCACGATTGTTTCAACCGTAGCTAGTGTCGATCCCGCACAAGGTTCAGCAGTGGTTAATGCCAACGGCACGATTACCTTTACACCTGCGACAAACTTTAACGGTGATGCAACAGTAACCGTTGTCACTACGGATGATGATGGCGCGACTGCGACACAAACATCTGTAATTATTGTATCTGATGTTAACGATGCACCCACACTTAATGTTCAATCAGTAGCGACAACATCAGAAGATAATGCAGTAAATATTACATTCTCAGCATCTGATGTGGATGGCACGATTGTGTCAACTGCCGCAACCGTCGATCCAGCACAAGGTTCTGCAACCGTTAATGCGAACGGTACGATCACGTTTGTACCAGCCACGAACTTTAATGGTGATGCAACGGTTACGGTTGTGACTACCGATGATG
>Ga0316209_1002776_pt1 | contig 13205 bp, 9 predicted proteins | sample 6monopyrite_MG_FD_204945 | JGI IMG/M metagenome (GOLD analysis project Ga0316209, IMG submission 204945) | Microbial mat bacterial communities from mineral coupon in-situ incubated in ocean water Damariscotta River, Maine, United States -... | ecosystem: Environmental > Aquatic > Marine > Coastal...
TTCGCGGGTTGTTCCCTAGTGCGGAACGCGCGGCGCGAACCGCGCTTTGGGTCGCGACGGATCCCAAGCTCGAAGACGCGACCGCCGGCTACTACCGATCGCTCGCCCATCGCGAAAAGCCCCTCGATTTCGACCCGGAGACGAGCGCGCGGCTATGGCGCGCGAGTCTCGAATTGAACGGCTTCACCGAAGACCCACTTCGTTAGGCGCGCTCGAACGCGGGCCTACTTCTTGCCGAGGCTCGCGTTCTCCGCATAGTCGACGGGGCATTCGATGACGTTCACACCGCCCTGATCGAGGCATTTCTTGAGCAGGATCTGGAGGTCTTCCGTCTTTTCTACGCGGTAGCCGTTCGCTCCATAGCTCTTGGCATAATCGACGAAATCTGGATTGCCGAATTCGAGGCCCCAATCGGGGAAGCCCGCGTCGCCCTGCTTCCAGCGGATCATGCCGTAGGAACTGTCGTTTAGGATCAGCGTCGTGACGTTCCGCTTCATGCGGACGGCAGTCTCAAGCTCCTGGGAATTCATCATGAAGCCACCGTCGCCCGCGATCGCCAGGATCTTTCGATCGGGGTAGACGAAGGAAGCCCCGATCGCCGACGGGAGTCCCGCGCCCATGGTCGCGAGGGCGTTGTCGAGCAGGATCGTGTTCGGTTGATAGGCCCGGTAGTTTCGTGCGAACCAGATCTTGTACATGCCGTTATCGAGGCAGATGATGCCGTCATCGGGCATCGCGGCGCGCACGTCTGCGACGAAGCGCTGGGGCACGAGGGGGAAGCGCGGATCGTCCGACTTCTCAGTCGTGTGATGGTCGACCTTCTTCTTGATCTCGCGGAAGTTCGAAAAATCCCAATCGGATTGGTTCGTGATCGACTCGTTGATCTGCCAGATCGCGTTGGCGATGTCGCCCACCACTTCGAGCTGCGGGAAGTAGATCGCATCGACTTCGGCGGAGGCGAAACTCAGGTGGAGAACCTTGAAGCCACCTTCCTGCATGAAGAAGGGGGGCTTCTCGATCACGTCATGGCCGACGTTGATGATCAGGTCGGCGGAGTCGATCGCGTCATGAACGGAATCGTTCGCAGAGAGCGCCGCCGTTCCCAGGTACTGCTCGTGCCGTTCGTCGATGACGCCCTTGCCCATCTGCGTGCAGATGAAGGGGATGCCGGTCTGTTCGACGAAGCGCTTGAGCATATTGCTTGTGCGCTTGCGATTGGCGCCCGCCCCCACAAGAAGCAGCGGTCGCTTGGCCGCTTCGATCATTTCGACCGCACGCCTAACGGCTTTCTCTTCGGCGGCCGGTCGTCGCGCGGCTTCCGGTTGAAAGAAGAAGGGCTCATCGACCATCTCTTCGGCGATGTCTTCCGGCAGTTCGAGACAGACCGCACCGGGACGTTCTTCTTCGGCGAGGCGGACCGCTTCGCGGATCGCGGCGGGAACGTTCGCGCCGTGCACGATCTGTCGCGAATACTTCGTGACGGGCTTCATCATTTCGACCACGTCGACGATCTGGAAGCGAGCCTGCTTACTCTTCTTAATCGGCTTCTGACCCGTGATCATCATCATGGGCATCGCGCCGAGCTGGGCATACGCCGCGGCGGTCACGAAATTCGTCGCGCCCGGGCCCAGCGTCGAGAGGCAGACGCCGAGTTTTCCGGTCAGGCGGCCGATCGTCGCGGCCATGAAGCCGGCACCTTGTTCGTGGCGCGTCACGACGAGCTTGATCTTCGAATGGCGAAGACTCTCCAGGAGATCGAGATTCTCTTCGCCCGGGATCCCGAAGATGTACTCGACCCCTTCTCGCTCAAGCGCTTCGATCATGAGGTCCGAGGCCTTTGCGGGCTCGCCAGGTTTGCGGTCGGAAATCGCGCTCATCGAATTCTCCTTCGGCGACTCACGCCGGTCGATGCGCGGGAGACTACACCAAGACCCCATTGCCCGCGGCCCCGCGCTAGGCGTCGGGCGCGATCGCGGACGGCTCAGATGCGCCGTTGAATGGAGCGTTCTCGGTAGAATTCTCGGCCGACTGCGTGAGCACGCGCGCAGCTCGCTCGATCGGATCGACGGGATCGAGGGTCTTGTCCGTCGCGACCCCCAGCTCGGCCATTCGTCGCGCGGAAACCTGCACACGAGATTCGAAGGTCCCCATCGCGACGTTGTACGCCTCGACCGCACCATCAAGCTTCCGCCCGAGCGAACCAAATCGTTCGTTCAGGGAGAGAATCCGGTCGAAAAGCTCGCGCCCGAGTTTCGAAACCTCGACCGCGTTGGCCGCCATGGCCTCCTGTTGCCAGCCGTAAGCGACCGCTCGAAGCAAGGCGATCAGCGTCGTCGGTCCGGCGAGAAGCACACGCCGATCGACCCCGCGTTCGATGAGTTCAGGATCCGTCGAGAGCGCGGAGGAAAAGAAGGGCTCCCCCGGCAGAAAGAGAACGACGAATTCCGGTGAGCCCTCGAGCTTTGACCAGTAGTTGCGCCCGCCCAGATCATCGACGTGGCGGCGAACATGGCGTGCATGTTCATCGAGATGCCGCGCCCGCGCTTCGTCATCATCGGCTTCGCTCGCCGCCAGATAGGCCTGGAGCGGCGCCTTCGCATCGATCACGATGGATCGATCGCCGGGCAAGCGAACGACGAGATCCGGGCGCGAACGCTTGTCGTCTCCCTCGATCGTGACCTGCTCCTGGAAGTCACAATGTTCGAGCATGCCCGCGAGTTCGACGACGCGCCGCAGCTGGAGTTCACCCCATCGGCCACGCACGTTGGGTGTCCGCAACGCCTGCCCCAGGTTCTGGGTGTGTTCGACGAGTTGGCGATGGCCCGTCGCGACGAGTTCGAGATGTTTCGTGAGGGACTCGTAATGTCCGACGCGTTCGGTCTCGACTTTGTGAAGCTTCTCGTCGACCCGCGCCAGGGATTCCCGCAGCGGTCGCACCAGCGCGTCGACGGCTTCCTCCCGCAGCTCTAGGGCCGCCACATTCGAACGCTCAAGGGCGCCGAGTCGCTCGCCGGCGAGCGAGAGGAAGCGTTCGCTTGTACGATCGAGGGCTTCGCTCGATAGGGATTGGAATCGGTCGCTTAGCCGGGCGTTCGTGCGCGACAGAAGAATGGCCGTGATGCCTGCGCCGAGGGCCAGGCCCAGCACCAGGCCGAGGGTGGCACCGAGCGCACCCACGCCGACGAGATCGGGTGAGACCGATTCGGCGAGCAGTGAGACGCGTTCGACGAGCGAGTCGATTGCGGACATGACGGGGACCTCAGAAATGGGGGGTCCTCAAACGTTCGGCACAGACTGTGACGGAACCGGTCACAACGCGAGGGGCAAATCCCCAGGCGATCGCGGCCTCTGCAGCCGGCGGCAGAATCCTCTGGAGCCGTCTAGGCTCTTCGCCTCGGGTGTGGATCAGGCCCTGGCCGGTGAACTGCCGGTTGATTGCCGATTGAGGAGAAGACGATGTTCACGATGCGTTTCGACATGCGGGCCCCTGAGTTTGGGGCCTCGAAGGCCGACCTCTATAAGGCAGCGGTCGAAATGGCCGCCTGGGGAGAATCCCGCGGCTGCGTCGCGCTTCAGGTCTGCGAACACCATCGATCGCGGGACGGCTATCTCCCCGCGCCGCTGATTCTGGCGAGTGCCATCGCAGCGCGGACCACGACCATCCCGATCCAGGTCGCAGCGCTGATCCTTCCTCTTCATGATCCGGTCGAGACGGCGGAGCAGATTGCGGTGCTCGACATCATTTCGAGTGGTCGCGTCAACTATGTGGTCGCGATTGGTTATGTGCCGGCTGAGTACGCGATGTATGGACGGGAGATGAAGGGGCGCGGCGCGCGCCTCGAAGAGTCGGTGGAGGTGATGCAGCGGCTTTGGAAGGGCGAGGAGTTCGAGTATCAGGGGCGACCGGTCAAGGTCACGCCGCTTCCGCATACGCCGGGGGGCCCGGTTCTATTCATGGGGGGCGGTGTTCCCGCGACGGCGAAGCGCGCGGCGCGGCTCGGGCTGGGCATGGTCGCGATGGGGACGGACCCGAACCTCGAGACGATCTATCAAGAGGCGTGCAAAGAGCAGGGCATCGAGCCCGGGATGTGCCTCAATCCGATTTCCGGAGCACCCATGTCGGCGTTTGTTGCGCGAGATCCCGATGAAGCGTGGGCAAAGTGGGGGCCGCATCTTCTGCATGATGCGCAGGCCTACGCGGAATGGATGGGAGACGATATCGACTCGGCCACCAAGAGCATCGCCGGTTCCGTTGAAGAGCTGCGCGCGGAGAACGGCAATTATCAGATCCTGTCGGTCGATGAAGCGGTCGCCGAGGTGAAGCGCAGTGGTGTTCTGCTGACGCAGCCGCTCTGCGGTGGCATGCCGATCGACTACGCCTGGGAGTCGCTCGAGACGATCGTGCAGGACGTGCTGCCGAAGGTCGCCGCTTCGAGTTAGGCGTGCGCGGAGCCGCTCGCTAGACGATCGCGCTGATCAGGTAGATCGCGTAGGTCCCGACGAGGAGGCTGCCCTGGAGGCGGCCGATGCCGAGGGGGCGGGCGACGAGAACGAGGCCTGCGAGGCTTGTCGCCATCAGAATCAGGCCGTCCATCAGATCGACGTCGGTGGCAGCGAGCGGGCGGATGCTGGCGGTTGCGCCGAGCACGCCCAAGATGTTGAAGACGCTCGAGCCGATCGCATTGCCGACGGCGAGATCGCCATGGCCCTTGCGGGCGGCGATGATCGAAGTGCCGATCTCAGGAACGCTCGTGCCGAGGGCGACGACGGTGATGCCGATCGCGGCTTCGCTGATCGCGAAGGGTTCAAGGGTTTGGAGCGATCCATCGACGAGCCATTTCGCGCCTAGACCCAGGCAGACAATGCCGCCGAGGGCGCGGAGGAGCGGCCCGACCCAATGCGCGTCGAGCTCGGCCATCGCTTCTTCGACTTCTTCGGTCAGGATCTCAGCGACGCCCTCGTCGGTCGCGGCGCGGCGAAGATTCCACACGACGTAGATGAGCAGGCAAATCGCGAGAACGGCCCCTTCGACCCGCGAAATCAGAAAATCCTGGATCATGAAGGTGAAGAGTGCCGAGACGGCGATCAGGATCGGGAAGTCGACGCGATAGACCTCGCGGGACGTTGTCAGGGGTTGGATGAGTCCGCATAGGCCTAGCACCAGAATGATGTTGCAGACGTTGGAGCCGACGACGTTTCCGACGGAGATATTCGAGAGGTTCGAGAGGGCGGCATCGAGGCTCACCGAAAACTCGGGAGCACTCGTACCGATCGCCACGACCGTCGCGCCGATCGCGATCGGGCTCATGCCGATGCGATTGGCGATGAAGGTCGACGCAGATACGAGCATGTCGCCGCCGACATAGAGGAGTGCGCATCCGGCGAGGATCAGAAGCAGCGACAGAGCCAATTCGAGCACGGGCGCGAGATACTCCAAAGATGGATGGCGTCGAGGGTCCGGCAGCGCATGGGGAAGGGTCGCGAGTGCCGAGGCCGGCGGAGAATAGCTCCAATGTTTGGAGATTCGAGCGGCTTCGGGTCGCGAACTTCTCGATGCGACCCACGGGGCTCGAGCGTGAGGGGGAATCCGCTGGACTCTGGAACGAAAGGTCGCAATCCTGACCAGATCGAATTGAGCGGCCCCACGGCGAGCTTGAGCGGAGGTTGGACGATGGCCGAACGATGGCGGCGATGTAGTGCCTGCAAGAGCGACATCGCACTCGGGGCGATCCATTGGGTGTGCAGCGTCTCGACCTGCAACCGGAAGCGCACGGCGCTCGTCTTCTGCAACGTCGATTGCTGGGAGGTCCATCTGCCGACCGAGCGCCGGCGCTTCGCCGAATCGCACCGAGGGCGAAATTCTCGTCGTGGCCAGCCGCTTGAAGGCCTACATCAAGAAGGCCTCGGGCTTCAATACATCGGACGGTGTGCTCCCGGTGCTTTCGGCAGCGCTACGCGAGATCTGTGATGAGGCGATCGAAAATGCCCGTCGCGCGGAACAACTGACCGTGATGGGCCGAGATGTTCCGCGCGACTAGCTGCGCCGCTTAGTCGCCAACCGGAAGGTTGAAGCGCGTGGCGACTCTCCTGAGTGCGCGCTCGATCGCAGCGAAACCGCGTGTGAGCTCGTCGGCTGTTAGGTTGAGCGGAGGCAAGAGCCGGATCTTCATCGGGCTTGATCCTGCGGTCTGAAGGAGAGCTCCTTCTTCGAGGGCAACTTCAACGATCGCCGTCGCGATGTCGGGGCCTCCGTTCCAGGCTGTGAAAGCCTGCATCGCCCCGAGGCCCGATCGCGCGGTGACGACGCCGGGCAGGCGGGACTTGAGCCCCTCGAAGGCTTCATCGATGTTCTCCGTTAGTTGCGCGATCTTTCCGGAATCGCCGAGATAGCCCTCGTTCTCAAGCCTTTCGAGGATTCGCGCGCCCATCGCCATGCCGACGGAGGCCCCGGCCCAGGTCCCCGCGACCAGCTTGGGCTTTGGGCGAAGATCGGCCGTGAAGATCGCGGCGCTGCCGTGCAGAATTTTCCCGACCGTGACAATATCGACGAGGTCTTCGAGGCCTAACGTTCGAAATGCGAAGAGTCCCTCCGTTCGGCCGAACGTCTGAATCTCATCGAGCCAGACCGCGATGCCCGCATTCTTGCAGATCGCCATCAGCGCGCGAAAGAACTCCGGAGGCGCATCGTTGAAGCCCCCTTCGCCCTGAATGAGCTCGAAGCACATCGCAGCATGTTGTCCCGGCGATTCGGCGATCGCCTGCTCGAGTGCAGCGACGCTTTTTTGCGTCGACTCCGGATCGGTCGGATCGAAAAAGGGAATGCGGTCGACGAAATTCATCGGCGGTAGCCCTTCGCGATATTCCGGTCGATCCGTGAGCTCGGCCATCGCCAGCGTGCGTCCATGAAAGGAATGTTCGAAGGCGAGACATCGCGCCGCCGGCGCCTTTTTCTGGAGCAGAATCTTCCAGGCGTTTTCGTTCGCCATCGACCCCGAAAGCGATAGCCAGACATGTTCGAGGCGCGGCCCGGCGAGTCGCGCGAGCATCTGGCTGAGCTTCAGGTATTCGGGGCCGGGCAAGACATGACCCTGGAATGCGACGTCCTTCGCCGCCGCGATCGCCGCGGTTTCGAGTAGGTCCTGGTCGTCGTGGCCGAACGCATAGGGGCCGATTCCCGAGACGAGATCGAGAACGGGTCGGCCATCCGCGAGCACAACCGATGCCCCCTCTCCCGCGCCGGCGGAGAGCAGCGGAAGCGCGGCAGGTTGTGCTCTGATCGCCCCGATTTCGGCGAGCGCATGAAGCATGTCCTTTGTGCCATCGATTTCCCGCGCCTGCTTCGACGCTTCGTCGCGGAGCGCATCGACGAGCGCAGCGGCCGCTTTGCGGACGCGCGCACTCGTGGTGGCATCGATCAGGGAGGATCTCGGGGGCGAGACCGCAGAAGAGGTGGGTTCAGGAGAAGGAAAGTCAGACATGGAAATACCTCGCCCGGGGCGTGAGCCGGCGGGTCGAATGGATCGGCACTCGCTCGTCCTCGACGAACGGATAGGGCCGGCCGATCCGGAATACAGGATTGGCGAGAGGGGCGGATGCCGGGCTCGAGACGACTCGGAGGGGGAGAAGACGGGATTCGAGTGCGAATTTGCCCCGGAGGGAACGCGCGTCTCGGATCGGCTAGCCTCTCGCTCGAATCGGTTTCGAGCCTAGGGACGCCGGCGGCGGCTGAGGCGCTCGACTGGACGCTGGCGAGAAATCGCGGGCGTCAGGAGCGCGGCGGCGGATCGGTGATCGGAACAGACAGGGGAACAGAGAGGGGAAAATCGTCCTCGAAGAAGGAACGAGAGGGACGAACTTCCGGGCACAGCGAGGCATTGGGGTGATTCGAGGGACATTCTCGGACCTTTCCAATACCTGAAGAAGCCGGATGGCTCGTTGAGACGCAGATTCACGAGGAATCGGGGCAGTCGGGTGGCTACTGCGCTACCCGCTCACCCGGTCCGAATCGCAGGACCGAACGGCCGGATCTTACCTCTGGAACCACGACTTACCACCCGGGCCACCCATGGCGGGGATAGCCGAATGGATTGGGGCAAAGACGCCCCGGAAAAGCGAGTAGGAATTGGCAGCCAGGCGCAAAAAGAAGGGCGACCCGCCGGAGGATCGTGGACTCGACCTTCGCGAGCGGGCGACCCGTGCCGGCGACCGTGCGACCGAGGCGACGGCGAAGGCCCGCACCTTCGCTCTGCGCGCACGGGATCAGTCCGTCCAACGCGTAAGGGAGACAGTTCGCGACTTGGGGAGCCAGGCGCGGGATTCCGTGAATGCGTCTCGCCAAGCCCCCCTCGAACCGCATTTGTGCTTCGTCATGAGCCCCAGACGACCGATAACACCGGTGATCATGTCCGATTTCGTACGCGTCGCAACCTACAACGTGCATCGCTGGCAGGGCGCCAATGGCCGCTCCAAGCCGGACGTTGCCCGTGCGGGTTACGTCATCTCAGAACTCGAGGCCGATGTGGTGGCGTTGCAGGAAGTGCTTCGTCCCTACGACGAGGAGGCGCCGCTCGAAGAAGATCCGCTCGGCCAGCTCTGCGAGGAGCTCGATCTCCATCTTGCCTTCGCTGCGACCCGCAAGCATCGTCGCGGGCAACTCGGCAACGCGATTCTCTCTCGCTTCCCGATCACATCGATTTCGGTCGTCGATATTTCCTACTCACGGGTCGAACGTCGTGGTGCTCTCGCCGCGCAGGTCGGTCACGCCGGTGCTTCGCTCGGAGTGGTTGCCACTCATCTATCCCTGGTCGATCGCACGCGCCATCGACAAGTTCAGTCGTTGATGGATCATCCTGCCTTGAACGCAGGCCCTGCCGTCTTGATGGGCGACATGAACGCCTGGCGCAATTGCAAGGGATCGAAGGTGCTCGAGGAGTCGCTCGGTCTTCACCACAATCTCGACTGGCCCGCGAGCTTCCCCGCCGGCCGGCCCATGTTAAGCCTCGATCGGATTTATTCGCGGAACGCGGATGTCGTTGAAGTGCGCGAGCACGATTCACCGGCGGCTCGCAAGGCGTCCGATCATCTGCCCGTTGTTGCGGAAGTGCAACTCAAGCCCGAGCTCGTTGAGCGAGATCAATGAACGCATCCTCGATCTACGAGGCGCTGCCGATTCCGCTCCAAAATCTCGCTTGTACGTATGCGGGGTGGCAGCGGGCGCGCGCACGGTACACGCCGTATTTCCACAAGACGCTGGCGGATTGGATGAAATCCGGCTGGAGCTCCGAAGGCGAGCTGCGTGCGATTCAACAGGACCGACTGATCTCGCTGGTCAATCGTGCCCGCACGTCGACGCCGCATTACGGGGCACTCGATATTCCCGAGCCCATCGCTGATGCGGACCCTGCGGTTGGGGTCGAGCGGATCCTCTCTTCGTTTCCAATCCTCGAGAAGTCGACCTATCGAGACGCGCCGGAATCTTTCCTATCAACGACGATTGATCCGACGCGGCTAGTCAAGGGGAAGACGAGCGGAACGACCGGTTCGGCGCTTCCGCTCTGGTATACGCCCGAGGCCGTCGCAGAAGAATACGTCGCGGTTTGGCGGCTTCGGCATCATCACGGCATGGGGTTCAACGATCCGCATATTACGTTAGGCGGACAGCCCGTCGTTCCACTCGGGCAGGCGTCGCCGCCTTTCTGGCGGCGAAACCATTGGACGAAGCAGACTCTCTTCTCGCTCTATCACATGTCTGCGGAGAACCTTCCGGCCTATATCGACGCGATCCACGAAACGGACGCGACCTATATCCAGGGCTACCCCTCCTCGTTCTATCTTCTTGGCCGCGCCATGCTCGAAGAGGGACGGCCTCTGCCCAAAGGAAAGTTTCGGGGCATCTTCCCGTCCTCGGAATCACTTCTCGCGTTTCACGCCGAGGTCATCACCGAAGCCTTTCAGGCGCCGATCTTTGACCGCTATGGCGTGAGTGAGTTGGCCGTGTCGATGACCGCCTGTCGAGAGGGGCGTCTCCACGTCGACATGGAATTTGGCTACGTCGAAGTAGAGGTCGAAGAAGAGACGGAACACTACGTGCGAGGGCCTCTTGTCGTGACGGGATTCGCGACCGATGCGACTCCGCTGATTCGTTACAAGATCGGCGACGTAGGCACGCGTTCGAAGCACCCGTGTTCGTGTGGTCGACCCGGCGATGTCTTTCTCGATGTTGACGGCCGTATCGAAGACTATGTTGTGACTCCGGATGGTCGGTTCATCGGCCGACTCGATCATATTTTCAAAGAGCAAACGGACATCGCAGAAGCGCAGATCCTCCAAGAGGATGCTTCCGGGATCGAAGTTCGTGTCATTCGCCAGCCATCTTGGACTGGAGACTCGGAAGCCGCGCTGCTTCGCGAAATTCGATCGCGTCTCGGTGATGAAATCAGGGTCGAACTGAACTTCGTCGACGAGATTGCTCGTGAGGCGAATGGTAAATTTCGCGCGGTGAAGTCGCGCGTTGGGAGGAACGGGTGATGATTCGCGTTGGATTGGCTCGATGTGAGCCGACCTATGTCGGCATCTCTGCACCTTGGGGACCGGGGAAGAGCTACCCCGAGGCGGATCGTCTTCTTGGGGACGCGGCCGGTGTAGGGCCCTACAACGAAGTCTATGCCGCGGTTCGCGCGGCGCTTTTCGCGCTGGGGCTCGATCGCGATCGTTACGGAACGGCTGACTGGAATCCGATCGGAGATCTCGTCGCGCCGGGCAAGCGCATCGTCCTCAAGCCCAACCTGATTCGCCACTGGAACCCCGCGGACGATGGCCGTGGTGGAACCGTCGATAGCGTGATCACGCACGGCGCCGTCATTCGCGCCGTTGCGGACTACGCGATGATCGCGGCGGGTCCGGACGGAAGTGTTGGAATCGCTGAAGCGCCGCAGATGGATTGTGACTTCGACCGGATCCGAGAGATCGTTGGACTCGATCAGATCGTCGCCGAATACGACCGGGTGCTGAGTCGCGAGTTCAGCGTGATCGATCTGCGTCGTGAGGCCGTGATCATGCGCGACGGTGTCATCGAACATCGCCGGCCTCTTCCCGGGGATCCGATGGGCTATCGCGCGGTCGATCTCGGGGATCGCAGCTTTTTTGCGGGCTCGGGACTCGATCCGAATCGGTTTCGGGGCGCCGACTACGATTCCGGACCGACCTCCGAGCATCACAAGAACGGGCGGAATGCCTACTTACTTTCCGAGACCGTGCTTTCGGCAGATCTCGTGATCAACCTGCCAAAGCTCAAGACGCACAAGAAGACCGGGGTCACCCTCGCGCTCAAGAATCTCGTCGGGATCAATGGCGACAAGAATTGGCTTCCCCATCACAGTCTTGGCTCCGTCGACGAGGGAGGCGATGAGTTTCCAAACTCGCGGCTGATCGATCGTCTGCGAAGCCGCGCGACTGAAGTCGCACGGCCGCTGCTCGCCAAGGGGCGGATGCTCAAGCTGATTCAGATGTATCGGCGCGTGGAAACGGCGACTCGCGGCGATGAATTCATTCGCAGTGGAAACTGGTATGGCAATCGAACGACGTGGCGAATGTGCTGCGACCTGAATCGATGCCTCTACTACAGCGACAAGGACGGGCTGCATCTCGATGCCGAAGGTCCCGTTCGCACGGTTCTGACGATCATCGATGGCGTGCTCGCGGGCGAGGGCGAAGGTCCGCTTGCGCCGAAAAATGTGGGGCTCGGGGCGATCATTGCGGGAACCGATCCTGTCGCCGTCGATCTCGCTGCGGTTCGATTGATGGGCTTCGATGAAACGAAGCTCGAGAAGCTTGCGGGTCCCATGCGTGACGAGGGGCCGCGGATCACTGCTGTGCGGAGCGCGGCGGACGTCGAGATCCGGCAATTCGCGGCAGACCAGAACGCGGCGGTGTCCCAGACGCTCGATGAGATCACCGCCGAGACTCCTTTTGAAGCGCACGCCGGGTGGATTGGACAGGTCGAACATGCCTCGACCGATTCCGGTCGCACAGGCGCGGGGTGAATTCGTGAAGCAGATTCTGCAGAGCCCGCGATCGGGCAATCTTGAGCTCGTCGATGTGCCCGCTCCGGCGCTCGGCCCCGGGATGATCCTCGTCAAGAACGCCTACTCGGTGATGTCACCGGGCACGGAGAAAATGGCGATGGATTTCGCGCGGCAGTCGATGCTCGGCAAGGCGCGAAGCCGTCCCGATCTGGTTCAGCAGGTGGTTCGAAAACTCATCCAGGAAGGGCCGCTCCCGACCTATCGAACGGTGACCAACCGCCTCGATGCACCCCAACCCCTCGGCTATTCGAGCGCCGGAATCGTGGAAGCGGTCGGAGAAGGGGTTGACTCGTTCAAGCCGGGCGATCGCGTCGCTTGCGCGGGGGCGGGCTATGCAAATCACGCGGAGTTGATCGTCGTTCCCGAGAATCTGACGGCCCACGTCCCGGAAGGGGTTTCACTCGACCGCGCCGCGTTCGCGACCCTCGGTGCGATCGCCATGCAGGGCCTGCGAATCGGTGATCCGACCCTGGGTGAAGTCGCGGTCGTAATCGGGCTGGGCTTGATCGGGCAGCTGACGGTTCAGCTTCTGTTGGCGAATGGGTGTCGCGTCTATGGGCTCGATCTCGCGCCGAAGCGAGTGGAAGAAGCGCTCGGTTTCGGAATGGATTGGGGTGGCTCGCCGAGTGACGCACAAACGCCCTGGCTCGACTTCGCAACCGGCGGGCACGGCGCGGACCTCGCGATCGTGACCGCTGCATCGGATAGCTCCGCACCGATCGCGCTCGCGGCAGAGCTGTGCCGAAAGAAGGGCCGGGTCGTGACGGTGGGCGCGACTGCGATGGATCTCGATCGCCGAAGTTTCTTCGACAAAGAACTCGAGCTTCGGATGAGCATGTCCTACGGGCCGGGTCGCTACGACGCACGATATGAAGAAGAGGGTGTCGACTATCCCATCTCCTATGTGAGGTGGACCGAACAGCGCAATCTGCAGTCGTTCATCGATCTCGTCGAACGCGGATCGATCAACCCGCTTGACCTCGCGCATGAAACCGTGGCCTTCTCGGAAGCAGTCGGTCAGTACGAAGAGCTTGCGTCCGGAGGGCGATCGGCGCTTTCGACGGTCTTCGAATACGGTGAGGACGTCGATCGATCGCAAACCCACGCCGTCACTTCCGCTGG
>Ga0316209_1002779_pt1 | contig 13193 bp, 14 predicted proteins | sample 6monopyrite_MG_FD_204945 | JGI IMG/M metagenome (GOLD analysis project Ga0316209, IMG submission 204945) | Microbial mat bacterial communities from mineral coupon in-situ incubated in ocean water Damariscotta River, Maine, United States -... | ecosystem: Environmental > Aquatic > Marine >...
TGTGTAAAGCAAGCTGTATATGGGGGTAAAGAAAATAAAAATTATAGGAAATATTAAAATTGAAGGCGATAAAAATGTTAAAAATAGGCGCAAATTGACTTTTGTTAAGTAGTAAAACGATAGAAATGAAGATAGTAATAAAATTAGGCTAGAAGCTAAAATAGGATACAAATTTGTCAAATGTTTAAATATAGGAAATAGTATTAAACTGCATAAAATTGTTATTAATATAAAATTAAATAAAATAAAGGCCTTACCGCTTAATAAACGAATGAAGTTAAGTAGAAGAATTAGGCTTGCAGGGATTAAAAAGCTGAGAGTTAGCGCCAATAGTAAAATGTCACCAGCATCATGGTTTCTAACAGGGAAAAATTCTGCGTTTTTCCCAAGCAAATCATACAATGGTTGGGCAAACGCAAAAGCACATAATGTAAAAATGTGAAGATGTGCTGTAAATGTAAAATTATTGTTATCTAAGAAAAGGTGCTTAATTTCTTTTAGCATAATATAGGGTTCTGTTTCCAGAGTTAAGTGTGTATTTATCGAATGATTTATAATGACTTAATAAAAGGCGCTCAATATTTTCAATGCTGTAATCATTGTAATTGTCTTCTTTGTTTAAAAGTAATCGTTTGACCATAGAATCATTTTTATCGACAAACTCAATAATTAGATCTCCGCCAACATTATAAAAATAATCAATGACTTCACTTAAGGGTATATTTGCAGTAATTACTAAGTGATGAATTAAGGCCAGGCTCAAAATTAGCTCAGGCTCGCCTCGTTCAGTGATGGTTTTTCGTTCCTGGTTTCTCCATCCTGTATTAGGTGACGGCTCAGATAGATCGAATACTAAGGGTAGAATCTTCTTGTTGTTTTCAATTTTCAATTGTTTATACAGCTGATCAATTGCTAGAGCGTCAAAGTCGAATGCTATGACGTAATCTGCATGCTTGGCAGCGATGCGTGAGAATTGCCCTGTATTGCAACCAAAGTCCCAGACAAGTTTATAATTAGTAGAGCAGATTTTATCAACTAACTCTATTTTTTGTGTCATATCATCTGAAGAGTAGTTATTTTCATTAATATAATTTGACCAGGTGGATTTGCTTTGTCCCCACTCAAGTTTCTGAATAAGTTTGGTCATGCTGTTTATGTTGTGAATAATGAGTTCTTTTTTAAAACCTGCATTTTTGATTGCGGAGTGAGTGCTTTTGTCGGTATTTTTATATTTGTTTTGTAATTTTGATTGTAATGTCCCATGTAATAAGACGCCTGGTCTAAATAAATCTCTAAATGATTGTAAGTTGGCGAAATCGTTGGCGCTTATTCCATTCAAATTGCCTTTTAGCCACGCCTGGAAGGGAATGTCTTTATAGGCTTGTAACATCAATGGAAAAAGAAACAGTTCGCAGAATTGCTTATAGCCAATCCATGCTTGACCTTGCTCATATTTTATAAATGAAGGAATGTCGATAAATATTGGTTGTTTGCCCTTCCATTGAATATTATATGGTGAGGAGTCTTTAAGTACCATATTGTCATCAAGTGCAATTTCCATAAGCTCTAAATGTAACAGGGCGGCATCCTTTAGCATGCTGAAGCTCCATTCATAAGGGTATGAGATAAGCGGGATGCGTTCATGTTCTAATATGGATACCCAATTAGAATCGTCATGATCAGGTATTTCAAAGTTTTCTATATCTACCTGTGTCGATTTGACGATTCTTTGAGAATTAATTAGATTATTGTAAAATGTGCTATTTTTTAATGATTCATATTCTTCATCGGCTGTAGAATTAAGAACTCTGTAAATGCAGGTGTCATTTTTGATAATGCGATTAGTGCGATCTCGAAAAGATCCTTTGTCAAAACATAATTCTTTGCCGTTATCAGGATTTAAGTCTGTCATTTTTTTATTTATTTTATGTCGTTTTCATCGTTGGTATTATCGTCTTTTGAGTCGTTTCGATTAAACAAGCTGAGGAGTTTATGCCAATATATTTTAAGAAATACTGCAGCACCTGCTATTCCACCTAATAAGCCTTGTAGTAATAAGCTTCCTGTTCCGGGATCTAAGTAGGCATAAGCTGGTGAAATGGATGAGATGTAAAAAACGAGGGAAATAAGTGTAAATGGTAATAATTTAGTTGTTTTCATAAGGGTGACTAACTAAGTAATAGTGATATAGACAATTAATTGTAGTTGATGCTTTATTCTTTGCATAGGTTATGAGCTTATAAAGCAGTAGATAAATGAGCTAATTTGGTAAGGTTTTATTTGGGCTTAATAAATTATTAGAATCAAAAATGCACTTTATTTTCTTCATAATATCGATTTCTATAGGGCCTAATTCCTTGTGAATGAAATCTTTTTTTTCTAAACCAACACCATGTTCACCAGATAAGCTGCCATCTAAACTTATAACCAAATCAAATACATCGTTCAGGCAATTTTCGGCTGCTTGTAATTCATCTTTATCGTCGGGGTTAACTAATAAGTTAACATGTATATTGCCATTTCCGGCATGTCCAAAATTTACGATCTTTATACTATGCTGTTCGCTGAGTTTGTCTAAGCCATTAATTAAATCAGGTATATGAGAAACAGGTACTACTACGTCTTCATTTATTTTTTTCGGCGCTATTTTTCTTAAGCAGGGAGACAGTGCCTTACGTGTTTTCCAAAGTGCGGCGGCTTCTTCTTTACTGGCGGCAATCTGCGTGCTGATATGTCCCTCTACCTCGCTGGCCTTAACCACGGCATTAGTATCGGCTTGAATAGTGTCAGCGTGCCCATCAACTTCAATCATAAGCATGGCGCCTGCATCCTTAGGTAGGTCGGCAGATGAATAATCACGTACCATCTCCAGGGCGTTTTTATCCATGAATTCCAGGGCACATGGCGTTACGGCTTGTGCCATGATATTTGAAACTGCACGAGCCGCAGCATCAATACTCGTGTAGCTGGCTTTTAGAGTGTGCTTAGTACTGGGCCTGGGTAAGAGTTTTAGTGTGGCTTGAGTAATAAGAGCCAGGCTGCCTTCTGAGCCAATTAAAAGTCGAGTTAGGTCATAACCAACTACGCCCTTAGTTGTATGGGTGCCACACTGGATGATGTCCCCGTTACCACTGACCGCACGAAGCCCAAGGGTATTCTCCCTGCAGGTGCCGTATTTTACCGCGCGTGGTCCTGCTGAGTTGTAAGCGAGGTTTCCGCCTACGCTACAAAAGGCGGAACTGGTTGGGTCTGGGGCCCAGAAAAAACCATGTTTAGCCGCAGCCTCCTGTACTTGTAAATTTGTTACACCAGGTTGTACATCAATGCTTCTATTTTGAGCATCCATTTTTAGTATTTGATTCATGCGTTCGAATGAAACAATAAGCTCATTGTGAATAGGAACGGTTGCGCCGGTTGTTCCAGTACCGCGTCCTCGAGCGATTAAGGGTATTTTGTGGTGGTTACAGGCAAGTACAATTGCTTGAACTTGTTGCTCTGTACGAGGAAAAATAACGGCAAGTGGTTGTGCCTGTCTACGGCTATTGTCGTAACCGTAGGTAAGACACTCGGTGCTATTGGTGAGTAAATCCTCATCACCTACAAGTTTTTTTATTTGTTTTAGGAAGGCGTTGCTCATGGGCTTATTGTACCGTAAGAAGATGCAGTCTTATGCGCCTAATAATTGAGAATCCACTAAATCCCCAAGGCAGTGAATAATAACAAGATGCGTTTCTTGTATACGGATAGGGCAGTCTGCATCAACTCTGATTTCAATGTCATCATGATTCAGTCGTGAGCTAACTTCGCCACCGCTCTGCCCGGTGAGCGCAATGATTTTAATATTTCTTTCATGAGCTGTTTCAATGGCACTGACTAGATTTCCAGAATTACCAGTTGTGGTAATGAGAAATAGTAAATCTTCAGCTTGGCCTAAGGCGGCTATTTGCCGTGAAAAAATCTGATCATAATTATAATCATTGGCAATTGAGGTTAGTGTAGAGGTATCTGTTGAAAGAGCTATAGCAGGAAGGCCAGGGCGTTCCATTTGAAAGCGGTTAAGCATTTTTGATGAAAATAGCTGGGCTTCACCAGCGGAGCCGCCATTTCCACAGGCCAATATTTTTCCGCCCGAAAGCAGACTTTGCGTCATTAATTGCCCCGCGAGAGCAATGCTATTCTGAGTTTTTTCGAGTGTGCGTTGTTTGGTCTTGATGCTTTCAGTAAAGTTGCGATTAATTATATCGATTAGATTCATTTTATTTAACTAGTTAAATTAAAAAGCATTTTGAATCCATTCAATGCTTAGTTTGTTTTTGTTGTTGATATCATTGCCTGTGAGAGCTACGACATCAAATCGACTATTATATTCACCGCCTTTTTTTTGTATGTAGTAAAGGGCGGTGGTTTGTATTTTCTTTTGTTTGCTTGGCGTAACACTTTCTAGTGCGCCGCCATAATCTAAGTTTTTACGGTAACGAACCTCTACAAATACAAGAGTGTCCTGATCTTGCATAATGAGGTCGATTTCACCATATCGGCTGTAAAAATTTTTATCAATGAGCTTTAGGCCATGTTTTTTTAAATGGCTGCAGGCAATTTCCTCGGCAGCTTTGCCTTTACTGGAGCGGCTTGGAAACAGGCGGCTTATCATTGGATGTTAGATTTAATGGCATGTTATTAATGTTTATTATTTTGGGTATGCCTCGTTCAAACTGTGCCCATAACAATTCTCTATGTATGCGATTAAAGGGATCAATATAAAGGTTTCCCGTTTGGCCTGAAAAGCGTTCATATGTTTTGTTTTTTAGTCGACCTAAAAAAGGTATTACATTGTATGCATCTACGCCTAGTGCAAAAAAACGTGTATAGCGTTGTTGTTCGGGCCAATATTTTAACAATGATTGTTTTGATTGGTTAGCTGGATTAAGTATCCATGGCATGTCGCTGAAATTTAAATCATCGATGTCTCGGTCGGCCTGCTTTTGTAATTGGCCAGTGAAAGCATGAGATGTTGCATATACAGGAATTTCACCTGCGTAATGAAATTTAAACTGAGGCTTTAATAAGCGTGCATCTTTTGGGGTGGCTGCCATAAAAATCATATCCACATCTTGCCGGCGATATGGGGTGAATAGCATTTTTTCACGTGTAATATTTTTGATGCTGCGGTAACGCGCATAACTCTGATTTATGTTGAGCATTTTTTGAATAGGTTGCTTAAAGTCATTTTTGTTAGCGGTGTATGTTTGCGAGCTCACAACAGTGCCACCAAGCTCTTCAAAACGTTGCTGAAACGCATTATGCAGTCTATCTCCCCACGGCCCCTCAGGAACTAAGGTTGCTGCATGAGTGCGTCCCTGTCGGAAAGCCATTTCTGCAGACTCTCGTGCTTCATCTTCGGGGAGTAAGCCAAACTGAAATAAGTTATCGACAACATCTGAGTTGTTGGTGGTGTAATTTAATGTAAGTGTCGGCACATTCATTTGTGTAGAGCGCGCAAGTATGTCGACTGCCGATTTTAGAAATGGGCCAATAATGAAATCAGCGCCTTCATCTGTGGCTTTTTTGTAGTAGTTCCAGATAGCGGCTTGATTATCGCTAGTGTCAATAAAGCTGATACGTGGTTGGAAACTTTTATCTGGGTGTTGGTAGTATGAAGACATAATGCCATCACGGATGGCGCTGGCAACCTGTGCATATTTGCCATTGAGCGGTAACAAAACAGCAATGTGTTTGGGTTGTGTAATTAATTCAATTTGCTTGCTGCCTAATTCCCTGATAAATGTTTTTACAGCAGGATGCTTAGGGAATTCCTGGCGCCAAAGATAGATGCCATCTTGTAAATATTGCCAGTCAACCTGGCCTCGTTTTGCAACCAAAGCTAGCTCTACCCAGCCAAGTAAGTCCAGGTTTAAGGGGGCTTTACTTATTTGCTGTAGATTGGTCTCAGGTAATAGCGAAAGAGCTTCCCAGATTGCCTGATGGTTAAGTTCGCGATCAAATGAGTCAGTAATTAAGGGGGCTAGTTGTACCCGTGACTTTGCTGATTCAAGTGGGTAGCCGGCATCTAAATAAGCTCGAGACCTTAATAGTAGTACCTGCGACTGCTGTTTAGGCGACAGAATATTACTCAGCTGTAATAGTTTAAGGGCTTCTCTTGGCAGTCCTTTGTTCAGGGCTATTTCGGTATTAAGTAAGCTGACTTCAATGCTGTCATTATGGTTAAGTAGCTCAAGCTCAATTTCTGCCATCTTATTTTCAGCGAGTAAAAATTGATTTTTTTCAATGAGCAGTTGAGTAGCGCGAATTAAATTGAGGTTGCGTGCAGTGCCTTGTGACAGATTGGCCCTGTCTATGTATGCCTCAGCTGTTTCTTCAGTCTTGATATCAGAGGGTATGATTGGGCCAGATTGAGTGTCTTCAATGCCTGTGAGTCTTGTTGGTGCGCAGGCAGAAAGGGCGCTTAGTATGCAAGGCATGAGTAATATAAGAGAAAAAATTTTTAAATATGAGGTCATTGTCTAGAGTACGGTTAACTAATGTTATTATTGCGACCCAGAGTATCTTGTTTGGAGCCGCGAGTGTCAATTAATCAGGGCATACTTTATATAGTAGCCACCCCTATTGGTAATCTTTCTGATATTGGAAGGAGGGCAATTGAAGTCTTACAGCAGGTAGATTTAATTGCAGCAGAAGATACTCGGCACAGCAAGCCTTTGTTGCAGCATTATGGTGTAGGTAAGCCTATGCAGGCATATCATGAACATAATGAAGAGTATTTGACGCCCAAACTTATACAGCGGTTGCTGGAAGGTGACAGCATTGCATTGATTTCTGATGCGGGTACCCCTTTACTAAGTGATCCGGGTTATCGGCTGGTGAAGGCTGCGCATGAATCCTCAGTAAAAGTTAGTCCGGTGCCGGGCCCCTGCGCTGCGATTGCTGCAATATCAGTGGCAGGTTTGGCAACAGATCGTTTTTTGTTTGCGGGTTTTAGTCCGCATAAGCAAGGGGCGAGACAGGCTTTCTATCGAGAGTTTGAGCGCCAGACCGCTACATTGGTTTTTTATGAGTCGAGTCATCGCATTGTTGCAGCAGCAAAAGATTTGCTGCAGGTGTATGGTCCAGACAGGCATATCGTGATGGCAAGAGAGATAACCAAGACATTCGAGACCATACACAGCACGACTCTGGGAGAGTTGCCTGATTGGCTGGAGGCTGATCATAATCAGCAAAAAGGCGAGTTTGTACTTGTGTTGGAGGGGGCAGACAAAAACGACGATGTCATGGAGCTAAATATGGAAGACACGTTGAGGGTGCTGTTGGAAGAGTTGCCCGTCAAGCAAGCCAGTCAATTGACGGCAAAAATAACAGGAATGAAAAAGAATCAGGTGTATAAATTGGCTCTCGAGATTTCTGGTAAGTAATTGATAAATATATAATAAATTGTTTTTTAGGTGGGGCTTGGGCGTCTCACCCGTTTGGGGTGTAATTATTTCTTACATATTTAACTGCTTGATAATTATCCTAAAAACCTCCTATTTCTCCTATAGCGTCAAAAAATATAGCTATATCGTCAGTTAACCTTACAAAAATATGGCACTGGGCCTCAACATCATTGTTCGAAATATGTAACGTATTGTTTTTATTTGTTTTTAAAAAGTAGGTACGGGGTATGCATTTAATCTTACAAGCTTGCATCCACGGCACTCAAAATCAATTATATAAATTAAAGTGACCGCAATAATTTGGACTGTACGCATCTAAATGAAAAAACAGAGATAAATTCGGACATTTGAGCTGTGGAGTGCACAGCTAAATAATATGGTTTTTTAGGTGGAGTTCCAGATGGCACCATTATTTGCAGTATATGAAGATTTTAGTTCGTGTTGTGATGAGTTTGTTGAGGGCGTTACTTACCTCAAAGATCGTTCAATACCAGATGCAATTGATAGTTTTCAACAGGCTTTTGAGTCAGTAGGTCGTGCAGATGTTTATCATAATAAATATGCGTCGTATTGTGGTTTGGCGCGTGTGTTATCCGGTGATGCATCGGGTTTGGAGATGTGTAGGGAAGCAGCTAAAAGTGAATTGCATGACGGTGATGTGTATTTAAATCTGGCGCGTGCTGAGTGGTATTTTGAAAACCGTAAAGCGACGATCATTGTATTGAAAAAGGGCTTGAATATTGATAATCGTCACCCTGGTTTGCGCCAAATGCGTGAACAGTTAGGTGTTAGACAGCGCACTTCATTGCCCTTTCTGCCTAGAACGCATCCATTGAATAAAACACTAGGTAAGTTGATGCGTATTGAGTAATAACAGAATAAATAAAATGATAAGAGAGATAGCTATAACAAAAAGGCGGTGTAAAGCCTGTTGGTCATAAGTAAATTAGCGTGGTTGACCACAGATGTTTTCATCTGTGGTTTTTTTTTGCATAGAGGGTGAGGTGCAGAGGCTGGCTTTTTTAAATTAGTCTACAAGGAGGATGTGAAATGAATATAGAGAAAGTAACTTATAAAGATTACAGTTTATGCGACCCCAATTTTATTCAGGGTGTTGAATTACTCGCTGAGAATTTAGTTGCACAAGCCGCGCATTGTTTTGAGCTTGCTTATGAGCAAGTTAAATATCAGGACCTGCATCATAACAAATACGCCTCATTTTGTGGGTATGCCCGAGTGTTAAATGGGGGTGATAGAGGTGGTTTGTCATTGTGTCGAGAAGTCGCCCGTCGTGAGTTGTATGATGGTGATGTGTTTTTTAACCTGGCCAAGGCCGAATGGTTTTTTAAGGCGCGAAAACGCACTGTTAGTGCATTGAAAGAGGGCCTGGATATTGACTTTATGCATCCCGGCTTGCGAGAATTTCGCAATCATTTAGGTACCAGAAAAAAAGCCCCCATTATGTTTTTACCTAGAGAGCATGTATTAAATAATGGTCTGGGTAAATTGCTTAGAAAATAGGAATTGTTTTCTAAATAACGAGGCATTTTGCATGTAGTTGATTATTAAAGGGAATTTTGTACACAAACAAGGAGGTGATTGTGTCTTATATTAAAACGATTTATTTCGATTTAAGTCAATGTAGTGAAGACTTTGTTAAAGGAATTGAGTTTTTAGAGCAGTGCTCTGTTGAGGATTCCGTCGCGTGTTTCAAGAATGCGTGTAGTTCTAGTTTGGTTAGTGATCAGTTTTTTCCAAAATATAAATCTTATTATGCTTTATCTTGTTTACTGAGTGGGAATGACTCGGCTATTTCTATTTGTCGACACCTTGTAAATATATGCCCATATGATGTAGATGTATGTCTAAATTTAGCTCGTGCTGAGGCTTTTATGAATAATAGAAGAGAGGCGCTTCAGGCGATTGATAGAGGGCTAATTTTCTCCGCCCAGCATGATGGCTTAAATGCATTAAAAAGTAAGCTGGGTGTAAGGGGGTGCAGGTTTTTACCGTTTTTATCCAGAAATAATCTGCTCAATATTGCCCTGGGTCGGTTTATACGTAGAAAAATTAAATGTTGAAGTAGATTTCTATGCTATAGTTTTGCGCGAAGTTGGCTGGGTAATCGCTGTGCGAGCAATCTTAGGGTTGTTTGCAGGGAGGAAAGTCCGGGCTCCAAAGGGCAGGGTGCCAGGTAACGCCTGGGGGGTGTAATACCCACGGCTAGTGCAGCAGAAAGATACCGCCTCAGTTTGCTTAGGCTTATTGAGGTAAGGGTGAAATGGTGCGGTAAGAGCGCACCGCGCAACTGGTAACAGTTTGTGGCAAGGTAAACCCCACCTGGAGCAAGACCAAATAGAGAAGCTGAGGCGTGGCCCGCGCTGCTTCTGGGTAGGTTGCTCGAGGCGTATAGCGATGTACGCCCTAGATGAATGATTACCACGGCTTCGGTCGTACAAAACCCGGCTTACAGGCCAACTTCTTTTTTAATTTCCTATCTCAATATCTCTTTTCAAAACTCCTATAAGTTAATGTAGTTTATTAGATAGTTTACTTAACTGTCTGACTTGTCTTTTGTTATTCCGTTTGTCGCCATTTTATTTTTGTGAACCACTCCTAAGTTGTTGTCATATAAGGAAAAAACCCTCTATTTATTGCCTGTTTTTTCTTGACAGTGGTGGGTCGGGGTACCTATAGTACGGATATGTGGAGATAAGTGGGTGAATGTGGGAGAAAATGTATTTTTCGACGCATCAGCTCGCTCATTAAGGTAAACCGACTCGTACAAAAATGGCGCAAGCGAATTAGTAATGATTTTCCGTGGAATAAATAATCTAACGCTGGATGCAAAGGGCCGTATGGCTATTCCATCCCGTTACCGTGATCGGCTCATGGAGTCGTGTGGTGGGCGTTTGATAGTCACGGTGGATCGAGATCGATGTCTGTTGGTTTATCCGCAGCATGAATGGGAAATTATAGAATCGCAGCTGGCTAATTTACCGAGTTTAAATAAGCAGTCTCGTTTGCTGCAGCGCTTATTAATAGGGCATGCAACTGAAGCTGAGCTGGATAGCCAGGGTCGAATTTTGTTACCAACTATGCTGCGTGAATACGCGGACTTAGATAAGAAGTGTGTGCTGATTGGTCAGGGTAAAAAGTTTGAAATTTGGGATGAACAGATGTGGAGTGACAACCAGAAAGCCTGGTTGGCCGAAGCTGATAGCGACGACAGTGAGTTACCTGGCGCATTAGAAAGTCTGTCCCTGTAATGACGGATGATAACAATATCCACCGGCCTGTTCTACTGGACGAGGCGGTTGGCGCATTAGCAATAAAAAATGATGGTGTTTATCTGGATGGGACATTTGGTCGAGGTGGTCATTCAGAGAGAATTTTAAGTCACCTGGGTCCACAGGGGCGTCTATTAGCGATGGATCAGGATCCACGAGCAATTGAAGAGGCGCAAAAGAAATTTGCTAGTGAGTCGCGATTCGAAATTGTTCAGAAAAATTTCGAAAAAATGGAAGAGTTTGTAGCAGATAAAGGACTGACACAAAAAATTAATGGGGTGTTGTTGGATATAGGCGTCTCATCACCTCAGCTAGATGATGCTTCTAGAGGGTTCAGTTTTTTAAGGTCTGGGCCGTTGGATATGCGAATGAATCCAGAGGTCGGTCAGTCTGCAGCAGAATGGTTGGCGAGTGTTGATGAGTATGATCTCGTGACGGTGTTGATGCACAAGGGCGAAGAGAAGTTTGCGCGACGTATTGCAAGTGCAATTGTAGCAGCAAGAAAAGAAGTGGCGATCACCGACACAGTTCAGTTGGCGAATATCATTTCTGAGGCTAAGCCGATTAAGGATAAAAAAAAGCATCCGGCAACAAAGAGTTTTCAGGCGATTCGAATTCACATAAATCGAGAGCTAGAAGTATTGGAAAGTGCGTTGCAGTCATCACTAAACGTTTTATCAATAGGCGGGAGGCTTGCTGTTATTAGTTTTCATTCGCTGGAAGATCGAATGGTTAAGCGTTTTTTTAGAGATGTTTCGCGCGGACCGCAATTACCAAAAGATATACCGGTGATGGCGAAGGACATAGAGCAGCCATATAAATTAGTTGGCAAAGCAATTAAACCGAGCAAACAAGAGTTGGAAGAGAATCCAAGAGCTAGAAGTTCGGTACTACGAGTGCTGGAAAGAATTAAGTGAAGTTTATGTTGGCAGTGGTTGCTGTTTTAATTCTGGCCATTATGTCATCAGCAATTGCAGTGATTTACAGTAAGCACCAAAGTCGAAAATTGTTTGTTGAGTTGCAAAAGCTTGAAAAACAAATAGACGAATTAAATGTTGATTGGGGACGATTACAGCTGGAACAAAGTACCTGGTCATCACACGGAAGAATAGAAAAAATAGCGCGTAATAAATTACATATGACGCTGCCTAAGGCAAACGAAGTTATATATATAAAATAATGAAAAATAAAAATAACAAGCCGCATTACCAATTCAGACGCATGATTGTATTGTCTGTTTTCGCGCTATTAATTAGCGGGTTGTTTTATCGTGCATTAGATATGCAAGTTCTTAATCAAGCGTTCTTCCAGCAGCAAGGTGATGCTCGTCATATTAGAACGGTACCGATTTCTGCTCATCGTGGTGATATTTATGATCGTAACGGCGAGCCATTGGCAATTAGTACGCCAGTTGACTCTGTATGGGTGAATCCAAAAGAGTTTGTGGGTTTTCAAAAGCTTTCCCGTTTAGCGAAAGTACTGAATTTAAATTCGCTTCATTTAGAAAATAAAATACAGAAGCATGCAGCAAAAGAATTTATCTATATTCGTCGTCAGGTTTCTCCTGATGTGGGGGCTAAGGTAGCGGCACTAGGTATTAAAGGCGTTTATCTGCGTCGAGAATATAAGCGTTACTATCCTGCTGGTGAAGTAGCATCCCATATTCTTGGTTTTGCAAATGTCGACGACCAGGGGCAAGAAGGGTTGGAGCTTGCGTACGATGATTGGTTGACAGGTGAGGCGGGTGCGAAAAAAGTCATACGTGATCGTAAAGGGCAGGTCATAGATGATGTGGAGCGAATACGCTCGGCACAGCCAGGCCAGTCGATACATCTCAGTATTGATCGGCGGATACAATATTTAGCCTACAGCGCCTTGAAAGCATCAGTAAAACAAAATAAAGCCATTGCAGGATCTGCAGTGGTTTTAGACGTTCATACGGGCGAAGTTCTCGCAATGGTTAATCAGCCATCATTTAATGCTAATGATAGAAGTCAGTTGCGTCCTAGTGTTTACAGAAATCGATCAGTAACTGATGTATTTGAACCGGGTTCAACAATGAAGCCTTTCACAATTGCTGCTGCATTAGAAACAGGCAAATGGCATCCAACAGATAACGTGCATACATCTCCGGGGCGCTACAAAGTTCAGGGCAGCTTAATTAAAGATATGAAAGATTACGGCAAGTTGAATCTTGGTGAAATTATTCTTAAATCAAGCAATGTAGGTGTAAGCAAAGTTGCATTATCTATAGGGCAAGAGCAGCAACTTGAAATGTATACAAAGTTGGGTTTTGGTTTTGATACAGGCAGTGGTTTCCCGGGTGAGCGTAGCGGCAATTTGCGAACTGCGAACGTTAGTGATTTTGAACGAGCAACGATGTCATTTGGATATAGTCTTTCGGTTACACCACTACAGCTTGCCAGGGCATATGCGGCAGTGGCCGCAAATGGAG
>Ga0316209_1002780_pt1 | contig 13180 bp, 15 predicted proteins | sample 6monopyrite_MG_FD_204945 | JGI IMG/M metagenome (GOLD analysis project Ga0316209, IMG submission 204945) | Microbial mat bacterial communities from mineral coupon in-situ incubated in ocean water Damariscotta River, Maine, United States -... | ecosystem: Environmental > Aquatic > Marine >...
TTGAGGCGGCCACCACCGCCCATCCCGATGCACAAGCCCTGGTGTTGCTGGGGGATCTGACCCATCATGGCCGCGCGGATGAATATCAGGAACTGCACCGCATTCTTGATGATTTTACCGTCCCGGTCATTCCCATGATTGGCAACCATGACCGGCGCGATGCCTTTCAGGCCCGTTTCCCCGACGCGCCCCGCACGGCGTCGGGCCATGTCCAGCAATGGCGCGACTTCGGGCAGCACCGGATCATCACGATGGATTCGCTCGATGGTCCGCCCTACCCCACGGGTCATCATGCGGGGCTGCTCTGCCCCGAGCGCATGAGCTTCCTGGATGAGGCCCTGGAGACCCGCGCGGGGCGCCATGCGATTGTCTGCATCCACCATCCCCCGTTTCAAACCGGTGTCGTCGGAATGGACCGGATCAAGTTGGCGAATGGGCCTGCGGTCCTTGATCTTCTGGCAGGCAACGGCAACCTGCACCTGATTTGCGGGCATCTGCACCAAACGATTTCCGGCCAAACGCGCGGGGTGCCTTGGACAGTGTTCAAAAGCCCTTGCCATCAAGGCGTGGTTGAACTGGTCAACCCGACGTCCAGCCTGTCGACAGACGAGGCCGGAGCTTACGGTTTGGCGCTGCTGCATCCCGAAGGGGTGATCATCCATAACGTTGATGTCGGCACCGGCGCACGCATCGTTGACGGCTATGGGGCCGAAAAATAGCCCCATTGGCAGCAAAGCAGAAAAACACCCCGACCGGCGATTTTGGTCTTGCAGAACAGCGCAACTCTTAATAGATCAGCTTTCACGAATGGTGCGCGGGCGTAGCTCAGGGGTAGAGCATAACCTTGCCAAGGTTAGGGTCGTGAGTTCGAATCTCATCGCCCGCTCCAATATAAACTAACAAACCCAGTTAGTTAGCATGAGACCGCTTCGGCGGTCTTTTTGCTTTTTAGGGTGCTGGGGTGATCTTTGGGGTAGAAATTACGTGGTATTTTTGCCACGCACGATCAGGTCCGATTCTGGCGATAAACCGTGTCCCATGACACCGCCCTTTCTCGACAATTCACTTTTCGGCTGCGCACATCGCCTTTGACGTGTACTAGCGAAAGTTAAAAGATTGATGAGGAAGATTTTATGAAGGTATTTATCAGTTGGAGCGGTAAGCGCAGCAAGGCGTTGGCCAATGCTATTAAAGAATGGATTCCTGACATAGTCCAACATGCCGACCCTTGGGTTTCTGACAAGGACATCTCAGCGGGTGAACGATGGGCACAAAAAATTGCCGGGGAACTTGAGTCCTCAAACTTTGGGATTCTATGTATCACACCAGAGAACTTGTCGTCTGAATGGATACTGTTCGAAGCGGGCGCACTTTCAAAGGCAATGCAAGACGCAAAAGTTATTCCACTGCTTTTCGGCTTAGAGCTAAGTGAACTTAGTGGCCCACTTTCTCAGTTCCAAGCCTTAAAGGTCGACGAACAAGGGATGATTGATGCGCTCAAAGCCATCAACAATGCCTCAGAAAACAAGACAAAAGAGAACACAATCGAAAACTTGGTTCCCGCGCTTTGGTCTAGTCTTCAAGAAAAGCTGGATGCGATCCCGGCTATAGCAGAAACCGAAAAGCACATGCGTCCGCAATCTGAGATTATGGAAGACTTAGTGTCTCAAGTCAGGGGTCTTAATGGCCGGATGCGAGACTTTGACCCTGAAATGATGGAACGCGAAATGCGCTTCGGAAAGTCAAAGTCACGCAGATTTCATCCACGCATGATGGAAGAAATGATGATGATGTCAGAAGATTCGTTGCGAAGCGGCGATTATGGGTTGTTGATGCTCGCGGGTGTTTTGAGAGACTCAATGCCATGGGTCTCCGAAGTATTAGTTGAAGCACATCGTGAACTGAAGACTGCATCGCCCAAACAAGCGAGCAAGGTGGTCCATGAACTCCGACACACTTTGAAGTTCATGACGCGAAGCCGGTTTGCTGACATGATGACGGGCGACAGCAAGGAATCACATATCATGATGATGGAACTACCGCACATGATAGAGCGAATGCTGACCGACCGCATCGAAGTTCGACATATTGGTGAAGGTGTCAAAGGCGAAATCGAAAGTGACGACGATCTAATTTAAGCGGCGTCGATGATAGCCGGGAAGCCGGAACCTGCGCCATCATCGACGCCTATCACACAGGGGACATGGGTTTCCCTGTGGATCAGCCGCGCGAGGGTGAAGGGCATCAGAACCCCGCGCAACGATGCTGTTATGCGCGGGCAAGGCCCTGCAGCTTGCTGAGTGCGTCGTTTGCAGCCTGCTGATCGGCCAACTTGTAACCGTTGATGCTGTCGCGCTTCTTGCCCAATGTGCGTGACGCAAGTGTCATGCGGCCCAACACGTCATCGACCTTAGCGTGCGCTTTGTAGATGCCCGGTGACAGTTTCTTGCGGGCTTCGTCACGAACTGTTTCGACATCCTTGGGCTTCAGGCCCATCAGCGCTGCGGGACTGGTCAGAACGGTGTGGATCGTCGCCATGTCCCCTTCCGTTGCCGCCTTGATCGCGGTGTATGAGGCTTTGCCACCCAAAGACTTTAGATGATTGCGGAGGTCCGACCGTAGCTGGTTATCTCGCGCCGTGTCCGCACAGACCAATTTGGCGTCCATCTGCTTCATGAGGGCTTCCTGATATGAGGCGACCTTGCGAACATCCGCGTCGAAGCGTTCCTGCTCTCTGCCCAAGACAGGTTCAGCGGAGGATGCAAGGTCAGCGTATGCTGTCGGGATGGCATGGATTTTGCCGTCCTTCTGCACAAGCCCAGCAGCACCGTTGCCTGACTTCTGAAGGGCCAGCTGTGCGACGTTCACCGCGTTTTCGGCTTCAGCCACTTGTTTGGCCGTGTTTTCTGCGCGTTCCATCGCACGGATGCTGATTTCATAGATGGCAGTGCCCAAATGACCGGCACTGCCAAGGTCATCGGCAAGGGGCACAAGGTGACGTGCTTCGGCCTGAACCGGCCATTTGACAGGTTCCGGCATTTCGAAGGCCTTTTCGATCTTCGTGTTGATCTTTGATTGTTCAGTCATGGGATAGTTCCTTTCGGCTTCTGGTTGGTTGGTGATCAGTAATCACCGGCTTTGATGCGCCCGTAGCGGGCACGGTTGGTTTTCAATTCGCGGACGCCATAGCCCAGCGCATCCAGCCCGTGATCGCAGTCATATTTCGGGTCGATGTCATTGGGCGCGAGTGTTGACCTTGGCGCTTCCGGGATGGTTTCAATCAGGTAGCGACATTTGGGTGTGAAATAGATGCCGGGGCCGTCGCCGGTTTTAGAATTGTTCAGCAGCTGGCGAAGCAATGCCCAAGTGCCTGGACGATCCTTCTTGCGTGGCTTGTGGGCCGGGATGCCTGCTTCCTGCAGCAGCTGGATCACGGTTTCGGATGCCAAGCCGCGTGCATCATCATGGATCACCGGCGGAACCGCCTTTAATTCGTTTTCGACCAAGGCCATGTACTTAAGCTGTTCAGCCCAGCCGGATGGACTGATGCCGTTGCCCAGTGCGAGGTTTGTCCGGTCAATCACGCTGTCCGTCTCATCAATCCCGATGATCGTCCCGGCTGGCAGGTGCAGTCCGTTGCTGTAGCGCATGTCTTTGCGGGTTTCGCCCAACAGGACACCGACGCATGGTGCCGATGATCCCCAGTCGCAGCCGATCCGGTATTTGTAGCTGGCAAAGCGAAAGGTCGGGGCCTCTGGCAGGATATGAATGGCTTCGTCCCAAACATCCGCAAACATCCCGCCGCCCAATGCAGCGAACCGGCCTTCAAGCCATGCATCGGCCAATTCTTTGTCACCGCCGGTCGATGCCAGCAGCTGAGACCGATAGGCCGCTTGGTCAATGTGTGGGTTGTCCATGTATGTGCTGTGAACATTGACCCACATTTGCTCAAACTCATCTTCGAAGGGCGTCCAGAATGGGGCCTTCGCCAAGAACTGTTTCTGGATGCGGGAATGGGAAGCACCGCCGGGGTTGGCGGTCAGGTGTATGTGAGCGCGGCGACCGGGGCCGACCCGCAAATTGGATCGGGCACGCATCATGAATGCCCAAGCCGACTTGCTGTAGTTGCCACATTCATCGCCATAGATTGCGCTGAAGCTGCGACCCTGCAATTTGTTGTAGCTGACTTCATCCCCGATGTTAGAAAACTGGATGATCGCACCGGTGGGCAGTGTGATCGTGCCATCAGACTTGTTGCGCTGGACACCTTGCCCATAGGCCGTGGTCAAAAGCGCGAACAGTTCCGCCTGAAGTTCCAGCAGACCAGCCCAACCTTCGCGCAAGACCAGTGGACGGCCATCCGCGCCGAATTCCTGACAGTGGGACAGGATGTCCAGCATCATTGTGAACGACTTTGACGATCCACGACCACCGACCGACATGATATTGCACATGCCCCGGAAAGACAGGATCAGTTCGCCCTTCTTTGTGGGCTGGATTGGGGTCAGTGCACTGGTGTTCAACATGGTTCAGGCTTTCAGGTTATCGTGGGTCAGGCCCAAGCTGGGATGTGGGCCATGGAACACCCAAGGGAATGTCTTCCGCTGCGATTGGGGGATGGTTGTTGGCAAGCGTAGGAGACCCGTCGCTTGACGTGCCGCCAGTGAACTTCTGCTGGCCACCACAAAACCGACCCACAAGCTGTTCGCCAGTGCGTGCGTTCTTGTAGCGCCCGATTGGGCGTTCACGATATTCGCCCATATCACCCGGTACGAATAAATATGGATCGCCGTTCAGGTCGGTCTGGATGGGGATGCTCATGGCGAAATTTCCTTCAGAAATTGATGCAGGCGACGTCTGATCTTGAACAACTGCACTTCGTCATCGGCGCATTCGACGGCCCGATCAAAATGCCGGGTCGCGTGTTCAAGTTCACTGTCCACTGACCGTGGTGGCTTCTTTTGATAAGTCGTGGGCTGAGGGTCAGACATCAATCGTGGTCCTTTTGCTCTTGCTTTCGCTTCTGTCGGGCGAGGAAGACCGTGCGTTGATGATCAATCATCTGGTCGAACAAACCCGTTCGGAGAAAGGCACCGACTTGCGCATACACTTCGACTTCTTCGCGGGTTTCCGCGAAGTCGCGCATCCCTGTGATCATCATTTCCTTGGCTTCCGTGAAATCCATGTTCCATGAATGGGAAGGATGGTTCACATCCGTTGCGGGGTCTGAGAGGGTGTTCGTCATCGGCTCAACCTTTCTGTGATCTGTGCTTTTCGTTCGGTTTCCTGCTTGGCGATCAAGGCACGCTGATTGTTGACGTGTTCCCTGCGAAGGGCGTCCATGTGCTTTATCCGGGCGCGACTGATGTCTTCATTCAGTGATGTTCGAAGGCCGCGTTTGCTGAGAACCTCGGTCATTCTCTTCTGAGCCGGGGTCTTGGCTGCGGCCTGCAAAGTTTCAATGGCCCACTGTTCCTCGCCCGCGAAACTTTTGTTCCATGGGTGACTGGGATCATTCAGGGGCTTCAGGGGTTCTTTGGTCATGTGTCAGTTCCTTGTGATGGCGGGTTGCCCAGACGGTGCGGCGTCAGGTTTGCTGGCATCATCGGGTGTGATGTTCTTCATCTGCTGCGTGAGGATCAGCAGGTCTTGCGGGGACAAGGCTGGCGGGATCGTGACGTTGATAGCCGGGGCGTCGGCCTTCGGGGCAACCGGAGTGTTCTCACGGAAGCCACACGCGCCCTTTAACAGGAAGATGGCCGATGTCCGATCACCGTCCCTTGCGGCCTGCATCAGCAGTCCAACCAGTTCGGTTTCCATCATTCCGCTGCCTTCGTCATAGGCCGCGCGTAGATCGTCGTCCCGTTCCATGGCGGCACGGAAAGACGTGGCGTTCAGACCCAGACGACGCGCGATGTCCGCCTGTGCGACACCATTGGTGCGATCACGACGAACCAGATCACGGCCTTCCGGGGTCACAACCCAAGGCTGGCCGGTTTGATCAGTGGCGCGATAGGCGAGTTGGATAGGTGCTTGCTTGGTCATGGGCCTGAGATAGCAGCCCTGCAGTTGACTGTAGTGTGGAGCGCAAACCGTAGGTGATGTGCGGCAAGGACGAATTCAGGGCCAAAACGGGGGTTTCCCTAAGCTAGGGAATGCTCAGTCAATAAAAACAATAACATATACAGATGGGGTAGAGTTCTGGGGTAAGACTTGGCCCAGACTTGGCCCAGATCGGGGATTGCCTGTGAAGATGCGTCCGATCCGGTCCTTTTTAAGAAGGCGGAAGGGTCACTAATGCTGACATAAACTGATCACGGCGAAGTGGCCCCCGGATCAAGCCAATCTATGCAGGACACCCCAACAGGGGTAGCCCAACCCAACAGCACAAACCAAGGGATGACTAATATTCCTGTTTGTTTTCAATACGGTATACCCCAGACACCCCAAGACACCCCTCTTCTTTAACATTACCAACAGGATCACAGGGGAAGGTTAACTGCCCAATGGGCATATACCCCTTCCCGAAAACCCCTCCTAAGAAACAGGCATGTTTAGGGGTGTCGGGGTGTCTTCCATTGATTTCATTGAATAAAAAGGCCCTGAAGGGGTGTCCTCAGGGCCTGTCTTAGGGGTGTCTTCTAGCTGTTGGGTCAAGCTGACCAGCGTTCCGGGATCATGTCCGGGTCATCATCGGCCATCTTATCCACGATCCGCCAACGTCCATCTTTGCCACGGAACGGTTCCAATTCGATCTGGCCATCCATGCCTTCGCCCTTGGTGTAGCACATCAGTCGGCCCCCGCCGTAGGCGATCTTCTTACGTTCCCAGCCCAATGCTTTGGCGGCTTGGCCCATCTGGGTAACCTGAAGATGGTTCGTGGTGTTGATGCCCAATGGTTCATACATAAGACCCACGGCGATCCGCCCTGTCTTCCCGGCCATCAGCGCTTCGAACTTGGCTTCCAGCGGGTTGTCAGTCTTGCGCTTGTTCTGTTCACCAGTGGCCAGATGATACAGCGACGAGTCAAGTCTGATGCTGTCCCCACGCGTTTCCCGGAAAGCCGCTTCCGCCCAAAGCTGATCAACGTCCCGCTTCAGATCGTTCAGGCTGACTTTCCCGCATTCTACCGGCCAGAACCGTCTGTTCCCGGTGGGGTCAATCAGATACTGGTTCGCCCCGGCGTCCGGGTTGTGGCTGGCGAAGAAGACGCACTGTCGATCCCGTTGTTCTGAAATCCGGCCATAGGCCGCGCGGCCTTTGTCAAAGGATCGCGACAGCATCGCCTTCAGGTGTTCGGAACTACGCTTACCCATTCCAGCCAGTTCAGCGGCTTCAATGATCCACTTCCCGCCAATGGCTTCCATGACCTGTTTTCCATCACCACCCAATGGCAGTTCGTCCGCGAACCAATCAGCGTTCACGGCCAACGCTCGAAGGGCAGATGATTTCCCGGACCCTTGTGGACCTTCAAGGATCACCATTTCATCGAACTTGCATCCCGGACGCCTGACGCGCCTAACAGCGGCGACCATGATCAACGATCCCACCGCTTTGGTGTAGTCGTTCTGTGGTGCGCCAAGATAGCGGGTCATCCATGTGTCCAGCCGCGCATTACCATCCCATTCGACCCTGTTCAGGTAGTCAGCGACCGGGTGGAACCGATTGTCTTCCCCAATGTCGCCCATAATGTCATGCATCGCGTCCTTGCCCACACTCAGGCCACACTGGTCTTCGACAAGCAAGCGCACGCGGGTCACGGCTTCATCAGTCAGGCGTCCATCGAATTTCCCAAGACCATTGATCAAATAGCAACCGTTGAACGTGTCCTTTCGGACCACGACACCGGCTTCCTGAACCGCCACCTTGTAGTTGTGAAGGCATTTCTTCAGCGTCTGACCATCGGCGTTGAATTTCCATTCCAGCGGCCCTGATAGGTCGGCATTGGCTTCGTTCTTCACCTTGTCGGATTGCATGACAGATGCATGAGCGCTTTCGATCTGTTTGATCGCATAGCGATGGGCTTGATGCTTCTTTTCCAAGATGCTTTCCGACACACCCCAATCGGGGTTCAAAAGGATGCCCAGATGGGTTTCGTCCGGGATGCCAGCGCGAACCAAGGCGCAGCTGACAAAGAAGACCTGTTCCGAACGACTTTCCCAACGCTCAGGGTCGAACATGGGATCACCATCATTGCGTCCCGGTGGGAAGCCGTTCTTGCGGCCCACGATGGCAGGCATCAAGTCGGATGGACCGTCGATCATCATCAAGTCTTCGATCTTGGGCGTTACAGGTGCGCCAACATCGCGGCGTTCGATATTCAGTTTGGCGCGTGATTTGCCTTGGGACTGCTTGAAGTCGGACAGTTCATATGATTGCCCAGCGTCATTCGTGTTGATGACAGCAGCTTTTTCAGGCTTCCGTTCAGGATGCTTTTCCAGCTTCCTTTTCGTCGGATTATTCATCGTGAAGGGAAGCCGCATCAAATGCGCTGGATTAAAGCAGCTGTCGCCATCCAACCGATCTGCCAACCACATAGAATAGCGCTTTAGGTCGGTGATCAGCCCAACGTCACCATCGACTTTGATCGGTTCGTTCAGTTTCCAGAACGCTTGGAACCCACCACCACTGAAGACAACAATGGATGGATGCGGGACAGCCTTGGGACGATCCTGAAGCAGACGAGCCAGAATGCGATCCTGTTCTTGCTTGATGTCTTCCCCGGCCAACGGGTCGATATCCACCTGAAGGTGGTCAAGGAACGCGACATCGGCTTCACTTGCCTTGTCACCCGGTCCCATCCGCTTGGTCAGACGATTTGGTTGATAATAGATGTTTTCATCGGGAAGCTGCCCGTCGATCAGCTTTTGAAGGTCGGTGATATGCTTTCCGGTTCCGGGTTGCGCACTGCGTGAAAAGACGTGAGTGCGAGGACCATGGCCTTCGCGGATCACCGTGATCGTCCAGTCGGCGTCCGGGAACATGTAGTCCATGAAACCTGTCGCGGTGGTGATCTTTACGGGGCTAACCTCTTGATTTTTTGATGCAATGTTGCTACCTTTCATCGTGCAACCTTTCAATTTGGACCCGGCGAAGCATCGTTCCTAAAACGCTTTGTCGGGTCTATTTTTAGGGCACGTTTGAAAGTGTATGAGGAACGGCTTTACCCGATGCCTTCACCCGATCAGCCATCCACGCTTTCACTTCGCTTTCCAGATAGGCGATGCGTTTTTCAGACAGGTTGATTGGTTTTGGGAATTTGCCTTCAGTCACCATCCGCCGGATGGATCGCACAGGATAAGACACCATTTCTGATGTTGATTTGGGCGATAAGAAGCGGTCTGACATTGGGCAAAGTCCCATTTAAGGATCGGTGCCCAAGACCTAAGCTAGGATGTGCGTGAAGTAGTGTGGAGCGCAAACCGTCAATTATTCGTCAGTTTCTTGTTCATCCCACATGCTAGTTCCCGGCTTGTATCGGGAGGGTCGGTGAACGACCCGTTTGTTCTTGTCGTCTTGGACAACCATCAACTGTTCACGTGGTTTCCCGCGAGGTTTACGGCGCATGGCACTATCCGCACTGCGCCAGTGCTTCGCTGTATACCTTTCAAAGAAGTATTTCCCGATCATGATTGCGAAAAGTTGGTGCGGGGGAAATTCCGCGTATCGAATGTCGCCAACAGAAGCAAATCTGAACGACCGGCCATGCTTTTCGTTCAGCTGTGCGGGAAAGCCGTTTTTTTCGTCATCCACGAAGTCTTTGATGACAGGTAGGAAACGCTGCAAGGGTGTCAGGGACACATCCCAATGGTCTTCCAAACTGTTGTACTCGCCACCCGAAGCGAAGTGAGTGGCGTCCCGAAGCGGCTGCCACTCCCCGCCTCTTGGACGTTCTGTGCCCAAACCTTCCAGCTTCATCTGCCATTCGATCTGGAAAGTGCCCCAGATGATGGTTAGTTCCCGCAACAGCCTTCGCAGTGGCGCGGATTCAAGGTGCACGTTCAAATCGGCCATTTCAGCAATGATCCGTTTGATGTGGTCTTCAAGATCAGTCATCAATCAGCCCTCTCAAATGATCCGCGAACTTGTTCAGCGCGGCCCGCCGTTCCTCTCTATAGGAATGCTGATCGTATTGATCCTTCGATTGAGAATGGTTGATGATCCGTTCAGCGATGTTGCGATCCACGTCCAGCATCGCCAACCGTGTGCGCAGCGTCCGGCGAATGTCGTGGAATGTGAAACCGTCAAAGCCCACAGCTTTGTGAAGCTGTGTCTGCACCTTGCTTCCCAGAACGGATGGCATTTTGCCTTCTGTGGTGGAAAAGATGAAAGGCCCCTGCTGTTCTGGTTGGGCATTGATGATGTCCCAAGCCATGTCCGACATCGGTGCAAAGATGCGACGGCCTGTTTTTGATCGACTTTGGTCCAGATCAAGAGCGCGGTTTTCATGGTCCAGTTCAGACCACGTAGCCTTGGCAATCTCACTCTTTCGAAGACCCGTCAGGATCAAAAGCTGGATGATCGGTCCGTGCGGATACTTCATTTCCTGCGATGCGTTCCAGACGGCTTTGAGTTCCGTTGTGTTCAGCACCCTGTCGCGCGGCTTGTAGGCGATATCCTTTCGCTCATAGTCAGCCATAAAGTTGTCTTGAAGGATGCGCCGTTTCTTTGCCCAGCCAAACACCTTGCGCATCATCTTGCGGACTTCCCGCGCGGTGCCTTCCTTCCCGTCATCAATGAAGCGCTTCAGCAGAACATCAATGTCATCCACGCCCAATTCCGTGATCAGCTTGTTGCCTATGTGTGGATTAATGTGAGCCGTGAACAGCTTACGGTATCTCTCGACACTGCCATGGCTTTCCATGTCCAACATTCGATCCGCGACACGTTCCACGGTGCTTTCATGGAGTTCCTTCACAGCGGATTGTTTTTCCGCACGTGGGTCGATCCCTTTATCCGCATCTGCGGTGACCTCAGCGGCTCTTGTCCGGGCTTCGCCCAATGAGAGCATTGGATACGTGCCCAAGGAAAACCGACGTTGTTTGTCGCGCAGTTCGCGTCCCGTCTTGCTGATACCGCCGCCGCCAGCGACACGGAAAACGACCGACCATGCCTTCACACCAGTTGGACCAATACGAAGCACCAGCTTTCCCCCAGTGTCTGCATCATAGTAATCCACACGACCCGTTTCGGGCGGCTTGATGCTTCTGATCTTGGCATCGGTCATCTTCAACTTAGGCATCGCGAACTTTCCCTTGATAAGCATTGGGGTAGAAGTGGGGTGGAAATCACCCCGTCAACAAGTCTCGCCCCATATCCGCATATGACCGCACAATTTCAAGCAAACATCTGTCATTGAATGAATTTTTATCCGCAGGTGGCCTCAAGTGACCGCCGTGCATTTTACCTTGCCAAGGTTAGGGTCGTGAGTTCGAATCTCATCGCCCGCTCCAATTCGTCACCGCAAAAGGCCGCAGCAATTGCTGCGGCCTTTTGGTTTTTTTCAGGTCGTGCCGTTCTCTGTTACCGGCCCGTGCGCGACGCCTGCCTTAGCCTGCCTGCGCGGCAAAGGCCTGAGGTGACTGGACCCGGTGCAGCAGCGGGTGTTTGCGAAAAAGGGCGGCAATCTCAGCGTCGACCACATCTTCGAGGCTTTCCAACGCCACCGGTCTCTCGTCCGTTGCCATATCCGCCAAGAGATCATCGGCAATCTTGGAAGGGGTGATCGGCGGCTCTGTCCCGGCGATCTCGGCCAGGGCCGGCGCAGCAATGGCGACATCGGCATGGCACGGCGCCCCGCTTGCGGAATCGTCATCAGGGGGTGTCATTTCTGTTTGGGCCAAAATCAGTCGCTCTGCCAGCGGCACCTCGACCGCTTTGGCAGCTTCAGCATTTTCGGCCGCTTCCTGGGCCGCGGCCTGCGCCACCCGAGCCAGCGCCGTTTCAATGTTGCTGACAGCCGACAGCGCCAGTTTCGCCAGCAAATCCGGCGCTGTATCAGCCCCGGCCAACCCATAAAGGCAGGGGATCAGCTCAAAAAGGTCATCTGTCTCCTCTGCCGGGCGGTCAGTCAGTAAGATCGTGCTCAGGTAAGGGTTTTTCCGCTCACCTGACAGTGCGATCGCATGGGTGAGCTGCCCATCGACCCGTTCATCCATCACCAGCAAGTCCACCACATCCACGCGGATCAGCGCATGCGCCACCGCCTGTGTATCGACCGACAGGATCTGGAAACCTTTGTCGATCAACGCGCGCGCGGTTTCGACAGATGCTTTTGCATCGGAACGTAATATGAGGGCTTTCATCGGATTCTCCTGATCTTTGGCAGCTGGGGTCAGTATTGGGGCCGACTTCTTAAATTTTGCTGAAAATGTCACAGCCTGTTTTCGCAGGCTTGGCCCCTGCCCCGGTTCGCCCTATAGAGCAGGGGCAACACCAAAGGACGCGAAACCATGCGGACAGCCACAATCACACGCGCAACGGCCGAGACGGATATCACCGTCACCATCAACCTGGATGGAACGGGCCGTTACGACAATCAGACCGGCGTGGGGTTTTTTGACCACATGCTGGACCAGCTGTCGCGCCACGCGCTGATTGACATGACCATCCGCGCCAAGGGCGATCTGCATATTGATGATCACCACACCGTCGAGGATGTCGGCATTGCCCTTGGCCAGGCATTGTCCGAAGCCCTGGGCGACAAGCGCGGGATCCGTCGCTATGGCAGTTGCGACCTTGCGATGGATGATGCGCAGGTGCGCTGCGCGCTGGATTTGTCGGCCCGTCCCTATCTGATCTGCAACCTTGACCTGCCCTTCGGCAAGATCGGCACGTTTGACACCGAACTGGTGCGCGAGTTCTTTCAGGCGCTCAGCACCCACGGCGGTATCACGCTGCACATCGACCGGCTGCATGGCTTCAACGCCCACCACATCGCCGAGGCCGCATTCAAGGCGGTCGCCCGTGCCTTGCGTGAAGCGGTCGAGACTGACCCGCGCAAAGCCGATGCCATTCCATCGACCAAAGGCAGCCTATGACCACGGCCCTTGTCGATTACGACAGCGGCAACCTGCATTCAGCGCAAAAGGCGTTCGAGCGCATGGCGGCAGAGGTCGGATCGGGGTCGATCATCGTGACTTCGGACCCTGATGTCGTGGCAAAGGCCGACAGGATCGTG
>Ga0316209_1002783_pt1 | contig 13175 bp, 9 predicted proteins | sample 6monopyrite_MG_FD_204945 | JGI IMG/M metagenome (GOLD analysis project Ga0316209, IMG submission 204945) | Microbial mat bacterial communities from mineral coupon in-situ incubated in ocean water Damariscotta River, Maine, United States -... | ecosystem: Environmental > Aquatic > Marine > Coastal...
ATACTTGATGCAGAGTATCGACCCGCGACTTCGATCAAAACTATTTTTGCTGGTCTTATCGCTTTTATGTTTAGTGTAGCCGCGATGGCATCAACTCTTGCATTTGATTCGGGTTCAAACCTTTCAGCGCCAGTCAGTCCTCTAGTGGTTGACCAAGTAGCTGCGAGAAGTGAACGCAAACTAAATGAGACGAAACTAAATGCAACTGAACGTAAGTCGTCAAAAATAGATAGTCCAAATACTCTTCCGAAAACGTTTGCTAAAAGGCCGGCTCAACGGCTCACTGATCAGGTTAGCCCAAAAGCTAGATCAGAGACAAACGTGAATACCAATGTATTGAATGCGAAAACTGCGGATACCAATGCCAAACCGAGTTTAGTAAAAAGGTCTCCAGTTTTGGCGTCCGTAGAACAATCAAAAGCGACGACTGATAAAACTGTCGTTAAAAAAATGGCTATTGCGTCAGTTAAAAAGGAAGCCAAATTCAATACAGACAATTCAAAAGTAGAGTCTGAGAACGCTAGCCGAACCGCTGAACGAGTTAATTTGAAAGTAACAAAAATTGACAAACAACCGAAAGCAAAAATACAGATTGAGACACCCAATTTTGTCGAAGCGCAAAAAGAAGAGAGTTTAGCTCCTTCTGTCGCAATCCTTTCAAAAATGCCCAATAAGCAAGCAATAGAAAAGAAGAACGAAAATAAAACCAATAAACCACTCAAAACCGCCTCACTTGACTTGAGTAGCATCCGTGATTATTCCGATCCTAAAGCTATCTATACACCTTATCCAAAGTATCCACGAAGAGCATGGAGCCGAATGATCAGCCAAACGGTACGAGTTGAATTCGTGATTAACGAACAAGGTAAAGTGAATGATATCAAGACAGTTGGCCGAGTTGATAAAGACTTTTCTCGGGAAATTCGCCGCAAATTGCGCAAATGGCGGTATGAACCTGCAATCGATAACGGTCGCGCTATTTCTCACGTGACATCGCTTGAATTCGTATTTGAAGCACCGCAAAAAGAAAAAATCATCCTCACCACGACAGGTTCTCGAATTAGTCGGCTTTAAAACGCCATACGGTCATTTAAGAAATCTATAGCAAACTAGATATAGCAAACTGCCACTTTTACTAGCAGAGTTAAAGTGGTAGCCTTGTTCTGTCCTAGTATTCAAACCGCTATCGAAATATCGAACTTATATTGCTAGCTTTTGATCAATTTTCGAATCCAAAAAGGTGATCGCCAAACATGTTAAAGAAATTAGCCATAATTCTTATTCTATTTTTGCTCGTTGTTGCTGGGCTTCAGATGTTTGGCGGGCGTGACTTTCGTCAAGTTAGCGTTGCTTGGGATAAGTATCAACATGGCGGTACCTTAACCATCTTAGCGGGAGATGTGGTCACTATTTTTGCTGGTGATAAGGTTAATGAGGGCGATTTGGCTCTCGCTAAAATGGCTGATCGACTGATATACCGGTGGACTGACGAGCTAGGGGTTGTTCACAATAGTGAGCGAATGCCATCGGTTAAAAACTATGAGGTAATCCGTATGGGTGACCTTAAATTAGAGACACAAAAGTCCTTGGATAAAGAAGAAATCGAAAGAGCCCTTGGCGAAGACCAGTAACTACAACAGCTACTCGTATTTGATTTGATTGATTTTTCGCTTGTGTTTTTGCTTTTTCAGAAGTACGTATACAGAACCAACACCGCCATGTTTCGCTAGTGCTGAATGAAAGGCGACTACTTGTTCAATTTGTTGTAACCAATGGTTGACGTAACTCTTTAGTCTTGCCGGTTGTCGGCTTCTTTCACCCTTGCCATGAGTGATTAGAAGGCACCTAAACTCTTCAACTTCAGCGCTGCTAACTAGATCAAATACCGATTTCCGGGCTTCTTCTACGGTTAATCGATGTAAATCCAGATGATAGTCGAAAGCATATTTCGCCTTTTTAAGATTCTTAAAAACCATTGGTTGTATTCCGCTGATTTTATAACTCAATATTTCCAGTGGTTCTACATTCGGAACGTCCCCATTAGTTAGAAAATTTTCATAGGGGCGTTTTTGCAATTCGGCCGCCTCGCGACGATAGTTTACCGATTGCGATAAGCTACTATTCGGGGGAGGAGTCGAAATTTTATCTTGGTGAAGCTTTTTGACGCCTTGCATTTCGTCAAAAAAATCGTCCAAATTGTCGTCTTTATCCATCTGTTTCTTTGCTTATTTGGTAATAATTGCTAGGTTTGGAATTTTATCTTATTTTCAGAAGATTAGTGGAAAAAGTTAAACATAGTGATATTGGCTTGATATCAATGACTTAATCGTGAATTTTGTGCATTCGAAGGGGAATCTTACTATAATGGAAGCAGTAGCTGGCAAATAGACAATAAATTGAGGATTGAATAATGATCGACGGTCAATTTGATATCGTATTTCGTGGTCAAACGATTAAGTTCATGGATATTGAAGATGTTAAGAGTAATTTGGTGGTGCTTTTTAAATCCAGTCCAGCTGCAGTTGAAAAATTATTTATTGGAAGTGAAGTCGCGATCAAGAAATCGTTAGATTACGCCACGGCAATGAAATACCAGTCGGCCTTAAAAAAAGCCGGCGCTTTAGCCCTCATCAAGGAAGTGGTGCAGCCTGATGCGGCAGTTCAAACTAACCAATCAAGCCAAGGCAAAGCCGTTTTCGGTGCGGTAGAATCTGACAATACCGAAAATAGAGAGGCAGAAACCTCCTCAGAAACAGTCTCGCCAGCCTCCGATAGTCAGCAAAATGATAACAATTTAGCTAAGCAAGCGGAACAAGCAATAGAAACTAGCATTGATAGTAAAGCTGATATGACTTTGGCAGATGCCGGCGCGCAAATAATGCCCGATAAAATCTACGAAAAGAGAAATGTTGATACTAGCGACTTATCACTTGCTGCTGCAGGTGAGAGGATCATGCCAAAATCGGCCCCGGAAAATGTTGCACCACCTTCCATTGACCATCTCAGTCTTGAATAAACGATAGACAAGCTGTTCGCGGCAACTATCGATATTGGTCGTACCAAAGATTAGTCGCTCCAGCCACTGCAACTGGCATCACCAAGATATTTACTACTGGGATCATGGTAAACAACATCACCATTAAGCCAAAACCAAACGGTCCACTTCGGCTTTGTTTTAAATTCTCCAAAGTATGCCTAAAAGACCGACGGTGATTGTCTTCGGGATAATCGATGTATTGAATGGCCGACATCCAACCGTTAAACAGAAACCATATGAGCGGAACCAGTGGTGAAATAGGGGTGAACAGTAAAATTAGACAAACGAGCGCACGAGGCAAGTAGTAAGCCAGCTTTTTCCACTCTCTTGCAATGAGTCTTGGGATATCCTTGATAAATGTGGCCCAGTTAAAATCAATTTCTTGATAATTCTCGCCGCTTAGGTGTTTTTCCACCGCTTCAGACAATAATCCATTAAATGGAGCAGCAATCCAATTGGCAACAAAAGCGAAAATAAAGAAAACGCTAATAAAAACTGCCGCTACAATCAATGGCCACAGTAGCCAGTCTAAGCTATTAACCAACCAATCGAGCGCTTCTGCAGGCCAGCTAATGTACCAATGTTCGCTACTGGTATGCTCGGCTAACCATTGGGGCAATGAAATATACCACTCTGATATAAGATTAAAGGCGTAAATAGTTGCGATGCCTAATAGGGCAAAATTGATCACTAATGGGATAAACACATATTGCTTAATGCCCGGTTTCCAGACTAAATGAAAACCTTTGTTCAAATATTGAGCGCCGTGGAATGATTCTCTATTCATTGATTAATTATTATCTCGTTAAATGACTATTTTCAGTGTGCTTTAGCTTCGAAATAATTTAAACTAATGCGTTTACTAAAACCAGACTTAATTTGTAAAATTTCATCTGCAAGCATCCTCAATTAGGACATTTCAGTGAAAACCAAGATAAGAATACTAAGAAATAGATAATGCGATTAAAACAAATAAAACTTGCTGGATTTAAATCCTTCGTTGACCCAACCACCGTTCCTTTTCCAGACAATTTAACAGCAATTGTTGGACCGAATGGATGCGGTAAATCGAATCTAATTGATGCAGTACGCTGGGTCATGGGGGAGTCTTCAGCCAAGCACTTACGTGGCGACTCGATGACGGATGTCATTTTTAACGGTTCAACTTCAAGGAAGCCAGTAGGGCAGGCCAGTATTGAACTTGTTTTTGATAACAGTGACGGGACATTGACCGGCGAATATGCCGGCTACGCTGAAATTGCGTTGCGCCGAACCGTAACCCGTGACGGACAGTCACTTTATTTCCTGAATGGAACCAAATGCCGTCGTAAAGATATTACCGGTATTTTCTTAGGAACCGGTCTAGGGCCAAGAAGTTACGCAATTATCGAGCAAGGCATGATTTCTAGATTGATCGAGTCCAAACCCCAAGAACTCAGAATATTTCTAGAAGAAGCCGCAGGTATTTCAAAATATAAAGAGAGACGTCGTGAAACCGAAAACCGGATGCGGCATACCCGCGAAAATATGGAGCGACTTTCCGATATTCGCGAAGAACTAGGCAAACAGCTCGCTCATTTGCAGCGTCAGTCGAACGCTGCTTCTAAATATAAAGATTACAAGCAGCAAGAAAGGACGCTTAAAGGCGAGTTATCCGCACTCAAGTGGAAACAATTTAACCAACAAGTTGAAGTGTTATCCGCCGAAATTACTAAATTAGAGACAGAACTGGAAGCGCGAGTCGCCGAACAACGTCATGCGGATAGCCATATAGAACAGACCCGCGAGAAACATATTGAGCTATCCGATGAATTTAACGGCGCACAGGGCAAATATTACGGAATTGGCGCCGATATCGCGAGATTGGAACAAAGTATATCGCACAAAAAAGAACGCCAAGTTCAATTGAATCAAGATTTTCATCAAGTGACTAGTTCATTGGACGTTGCCATGGAGCAAATGGGGCAAGACGAACAAGATCTGGAAAACCTGAACGGTCAATTAATGGAAATAGAGCCGGATTTGGAAATACAACACCAAAGCATGGAGCAGGCACTAGAAAGTCTTACCGATTTGGAATCGGAAATTTTAGTTTGGGAAAAAGATTGGGAAGATTACAACGCAGTCTCAGCACAAAACAGTCAAAAAATGGAAGTGGAGCGGACTCGAATTCAACATTTTGATCGAGTGATTGAAAGATTATCTAAGCGAATCGATGATAATCAAACCGAACTCGCAGGACTCAACGCTCAGCCCATTGAAGAAGATGTGCTGAATGCTTCCGTCGAATTAAGCAAATCAGAAGAAGAGACGAATGTACTATCGGCTGTTGTTGAGGAATTATTTGAGAGTATTTCAGCGAAACGCCAGCAAAGGCGCGAGCAACAGGCCTCTTTGGATAGTTGTCGACAGCAATTGCAAAAAGTTCAAAGTCGTCATATTTCACTTGATGCCTTACAAAAGGCGCAATTGGGCAGCAACGATACTGGCGTAGAGTCTTGGTTAGAATCTAATAAAATCAATAATAACAAACGATTAGCACAACTTATTAAAGTGGATTCTGGCTGGGAGTCTGCGGTAGAAATTGTACTCGGCGATTATCTAGAAGCGGTTACTTTCACAGATTTGGCCGATATATCCGATCAAATCGCTGATTTGAAAAGCGGTTCAATTTGCTTGTTATCGCAGCAATCAGTCGCTGATAACAGCCAAAATCAGCAGGAGTCTTTGGCTAATAAAGTGCAAAATGCTGATTCTGTTGCCCACATTCTCAAACAAATTAGTGTGGTCGAAAACCTTGAAGAAGCGTTTTCTATGCGCGCTAATCTAACCGCTAATCAATCAGTTGTTAGCAAAGACGGTTACTGGATTGGTGCTAATTGGCTGAGAGTGGCAAAAAAACAAGCCGATGAAGTGAGCGTTTTAGAAAGAGAAACTGAGCTAAAATCGCTTGCAGAAGAGCTGGCAGTACTCGAAGAAAAAATGGATCAATTGCTACTTTTGGTCGAAGAAGAAGGCGAACAGCTTAAAACTTTGGAAAATAGTTGGGAAGAAAAACAACGATTGCTGAGCGCAACCAGTAAACGATATAGCGATTTGAGAGCTCAGGTCGGTACGCAGCAGGCCAAGCTAGAACAAATGGTTCAACGAAAAGACGCGCTAGCAAAAGAAAAATTGGATCTAATTGCACAAATGCAAATTGATGAGCAATCTTTGTCTCAAAGTCGCTCCAGTTTAGAAAAACTGGTGGATGCAATGTCGGATGATCTTGAAAAAAGGGAATCTTTGAGTCATTTAAGAGAGCAGAAGCGTAACGCACTTGAACAAGCAAAAAATCAGGCGCGAGTTGCCAAAGATAAACGTCATGAAATCGAGTTGAAGGTGGCTAATATTCGCGCAGAAATTAATTCGAATCAATCGACTAATCAAAGAATGCATTCACAAATTAGCGAATTACAATCACGAAAATTATCACTGCAAAAATCGATTGAAGAGGCTGGCTCGCCGGATGATGATCTTCAAATCGAGTTGGAAGAAGCTTTAGAAAAACGGCTATTAGCCGAGCAAGAACTAGCGAAAGCTCGTGAAATGTTAGAAGAAGTTGAAAAGTCTGTAAGGGTTTACGAAAAACAACGTTCGGAAGCAGAGCAGGCCGCTCAAGCGGTTCGCAGCCGTTTAGAACGTCTTCGTATGCAGTGGTCAGAAAATAGTACGAAGCAAAACACTCAGGAAGAAAATATTTCGAGCCATGACGAAAATATCGAGGAAATACTAGCGTTATTGGCAGATGACGCAACCGAAGAGGAATGGCTTAACAAGCTAGAAAACGTTGCTAGCCGAATTCAACGACTGGGTGCGATCAATCTAGCGGCTATTGAAGAACATAAAGAGCAGTCAGAACGAAAGGTTTATTTAGACGCCCAAAATGAAGATCTAGACGAGGCGCTTCTTTCTTTAGAAAATGCGATAAGAAAAATCGATAAAGAAACAAGAACGCGCTTCAAAGAAACCTTCGATAAAGTTAACAGTGGTATTAAGGAGTTATTTCCGAAAGTATTTGGTGGCGGGCACGCGTATTTAGAGATGACCGGTGATGACTTGTTAGATACCGGTGTCACAGTAATGGCGAGACCACCAGGTAAAAGAAACAGCACCATTCATTTGCTATCGGGTGGCGAAAAAGCTCTAACGGCTTTGTCCTTGGTATTTTCCATTTTCCGATTGAATCCAGCACCATTTTGTATGCTAGATGAAGTAGACGCCCCTCTGGATGACGCCAACGTTGGAAGATTCTGTAATTTGGTAAAAGAAATGTCAGAGCATTTACAATTTATCTACATTACCCATAACAAGGTATCGATGGAAATGGCTCATTCATTGGCAGGTGTGACCATGCAGGAACCCGGTGCTTCCCGTTTAGTTTCGGTTGATGTGGATGAAGCCGCACAATTGGCTGGAATTTAGTTTCTTGCAAAAATGTTTTGCTTAAATTCGAGGTTTATTCGAAAAACATGGTAATTAAAGGACAATAGGGTATGGATTGGCAAATACGTATCGCTCTAATTATCGGCGGAATTATTTTGGTCGCCTATATCTTTTTCGATTTTCATAAAAAGAGAAAAATTCAGAAGGAAAACGATCGGTTAAAACGTCAATTTAGCAATTTGGATAACCAAGTTGATGGGGCTGGCTTTGATCTCAATGGGGTCGGAGCGGCACGAGCTGTTTCAACAGAGTCAGATAGCTCAAATTCTTATGTCGCAACTAAAACCCTGCAAGGCGAGTCGATTGACCAGTTTTTAAGCGATAGAAAAGAACCATCAGTCGAAATAAAAGAAGTCGCGGAGCCTCAAAGAAACATCGAAACGCCTGTTTCCATGGTCGAAAATGAACGAATACAAAAGAACAATGATCACACGAGCGTTCCGACTTCCGGAGAGCTGTTTGAAAAAAGTATACCGAGTGAGTCGATAAAGCAAAACCCACAACTGGTTTTGTCGTTAATTTTACAAGCGAAACAAGGCCAATCCTACAATGGCAAAGATATATTACCGATTTTCCTATCACAGGGATTGAGACACGGTGAAATGGGGATCTTCCATCGCCATAAAATGTCAGGTAAAAATCCTGGTCCAGTATTGTTTAGTCTGGCGAACGGCATTGCACCGGGTACCTTTGATATCAACCATATTAATAGTTTCAATTCGCCTGCATTGGCGTTATTTATGTCGTTGCCGGGACCGGAAGATCCTCAAGTCGCTTATGATGCAATGGTTAAAACCATTAAGTTGTTGAAGGAAGAATTAGGCGGTGAAATTCTAGATGAAACTAAATCTATTTATTCAGAGCAAACACACCAGTATCGTTTAGATCAAATTCAAGCTGTTATTCGCCAAACAGTGTAATACCCATACCACATCAAAGAATTTACCCATTTTACTCAGGTTCTAATTCTTAAAGCGCTTAGTTAACTCCAACTTGATGAAATTATGACACTAAAATTTAACCAGCTACAATTGCAATCAATTAAATCAGCCGATATCAGCATCGAGCAAGATGAATTAATACAACTATTTGACTTTGAAAATGTTAAAAACCTCAGTGCTGAACAATTACTACTTGCACTTAAAATAGCGAATGCTAGCTATAGAGCAGGTTTTCCGCTAATTACAGACCTTCAGTATGACAACGTCTTATTGAGCCAATTGAAATCAGTTTCTCCCGAACACCATTATCTGAATTCAGTAGAGCCCGACCCGGCTAGAAGTTCTAAAACCGTCGCATTGCCGCAAAAAATGTTATCAACCGACAAGGCCTATAGTTTTGATGAAATAAAGAAATGGGTAAAACGATTGCTGAAAACCGCTGAAGAAATTAGCTATCCAATTGATGAACTACAAATAAGAGTCACGCCAAAACTCGATGGATATGCGGCCTATGATGATGGCACTCAGTTATATACCCGAGGAGATGGCAATCGCGGTCAAGACATTACGCGAGCCTTTAAACGTGGTTTGCAAGTTGCAGACGGTGGTCGAAGAGGTTTAGGTGCTGGCGAGATCGTCATCAAAAAAAGTTATTTCGAAAATCATCTTGCCCAAAAATTCGAAAATTCGCGCAATATTCAGGCGGCGATCATTGCCGAAAAGAAAATCGACCAAGATATCCAACAGGCCATTGACGATGGCGCCTGCGTATTTTACCCCTTTGAAACCATCAGTAATTGGAGTGGGTCTTATTTACAATTGTTGCAGGATTTCGAATCGATATGTGAGCAAATATGGAATGCAGTTGATTTTGATGTCGATGGCATTATCTTAGAAACAACAGCGGAGCCGATCAAACAAACGATGGGCTCAACTCGGCATCATCACCGCTGGCAAATAGCTTTTAAGGTCAACGAAGAGTCGGCAAAAGTTGAAGTGATGAGTGTTACTCCGCAAACATCTCGTACTGGAAGAATTTCACCTGTAGCCGAATTAAAACCAATTAAACTCAGTGGAGCGACCATTAGTCGTGTGACGGTCCACCATTATAATATGGTTAAGACAAACGGCGTCGGTAAAGGCGCAATAGTTGAAATTGTCCGAAGCGGACTCGTTATCCCAAAAATTGAAAGAGTCATCAAAGCCGTCGAGCCAGATATTCCTGAGAGTTGCCCTAGTTGCGGTTCTCATCTTATTTGGGAGAGCGACCATCTGATTTGTCCCAACAAGACTGACTGTCCGGCTCAAACAGAAAATACTTTAGTCCATTTTTTTAAAACATTGGGTAACGTTGATGGTTTTGGGCCCAAGGTCATTGAGAGATTGCATCAATCAGGTATTAAGCAAATTCACCAGATTTACTTATTGCAGCAAGCCGATTTCTCAGAAATGGGCTTCGGTGACAAAACCTCTCAAAATTTGCAAGATCAACTCGAGGCTAGTCGTACCATTGAGATCGAAGACTGGCGATTTCTAGCTGCATTTGGTGTGACAAGATTAGGTTTTGGAAACTGTGAGAAGTTACTTGAACATCATGATTTGCTCATGTTATTCGATGTTTCGGTCGAATCAATGGTAGAAATAGACGGTTTCGCGTTAGTCAGTGCTGAAGCGATCGTAGAAGGGCTCGCAAATATTAGAAATGAGTTCATGGCTGTTTATGGCCATTCATTTAATTTGTCAAAGACCGAAAAAATCAGCGAGAAGAATGATTCTGATTTGGCACTAAATGGTCAACAAATCGTTTTTACCGGTTCGATGCAACATGGCTCTCGTGGCGACATGGAAAAAGAAGCGAAAGCAATGGGCGCTAAAGTCGGCAAGTCAGTTAGTAGTAAAACCTCTATTTTGGTGACCGGTGATAAAGTGGGTGCGAATAAGATAAATGCCGCTAAAGAAAAAGGGGTCACGGTGTTGACCGAAGCTGAATATCGTTTGTTAATTAAAGACTAGTGTACTGTATCTTTGACGCTGAGTTATCAGTCGTTGTACTGCCATCTTATTTACGTATCGAACACTCAATCTTGTACACGACATAGGCTGACAGTAGTATTTGTGGCTGATACGTAGTACCGTAGATTGAATGGCTAGCTAAATTGTCGCTTTATTCGTAAACGATGTCAGGCTAACTAGAGATGATTGCATAATAATTCAAACAATAATCTAAACAATAATCTAAACAATAAGAAAAGGGGAAATGAACATGCCAATTTTAGCTTTGTATTCGGGACTTTTGGGCTTAATACTGATTTATTTGTCTTATAATGTGGTTGGAAACCGTAAAAAATTTGAAGTTGGAGTCGGCGATGGTGGAAACCATGATTTGAGACGAGCTATTCGTGTTCATGGAAATTTTACCGAATACGTGCCAATAGCACTCATTTTGTTGGCTGTTTTCGAAACTAATCAAGGAAGTTCACTAGTCGCTCATATTGCGGGAATAACGTTGGTCGTTGGTCGATTACTGCACGCACACGGATTAGGAAAAACCGTAAAAGCTTCTTCTAGTCGAGTATTGGGGGTTTTACTGACCTGGATAGTCATTGTTGGCCTAGCGGGCTTCAATATTTATCAATTTGTAGCTAACCAATTGTTATCTTAGGTAATTTTTATCAATTGCACCACCCACAGTTTTCCTATGTGCGAGATCTCGCACAGAACAAATTGACTTTCACCTAGTCTCTTTTCAGCGATCCCGACTAGTCGTGGTAACAACGCTCGGGCAGAATGGTCCCTAAGCTTTATACCATTTGCAAAAAAAGGAAATTTAGATGAAAGAGCTAAAACATCAATGGGCTACATTTCGAAAAGGAAGAATGCGAGTAAAAGCATGTGCCAGTTGTGGTGAACTCCATTTGCCAAGCAACTCAGAAAAATCTTGTGAACATAATGAAGTGCTGCAAAGCCAAATCGTCAAAGCGGGTTACCGTTTGTACGGCGGTCACGCTTCACTCACATAACTCTCAAATAGTTTCGCAAAAATCGATTAGATTCCAGTCTGCAGGTTTTTTCTGTTGAAACAGTTTTGTGTTGTCATGATCTATCCCCGAACCATTCGGGGATTTTTTTTATCTTCTATTTGAGTAGGTTTAACCGATTATTTTTTTAAATAACTCGCCAGCCACATATTGACCTGTTGGTGCCATTGAACGCTATTACTCGGCTTTAATACCCAATGATTTTCCTCAGGATAATAAAGCAGCTTACTGGCAATACCTTTTTTCTGTAGGGCTGTAAAGGTGGCTAGTGATTGGCTTTCCGGTATCCGAAAATCTTTGCCTCCTTGAACAACTAACATTGGCGTTTTCCAATTATTAACAAAATTAACAGGGTTATATTTTTCAAACGCTTCTTTGTTTTCAAAGTAGGCACCGCCATTTTCCCATTCCATAAACCATAATTCTTCGGTTGCGTAATACATCATGCGGTTATCAAATACGCCATCATGATTGACTAAACATTTAAATTGGTCCTGCCAATTACCCTCAATCCAATTAATCATATAACCGCCGTAGGACGCTCCAAGTGCGCAGGCATTATTGCCGTCGATAAACGAATACTTGTCGAGCGCGTAACTGAGTCCTTTTTGTAAATCTTCCAGCGGTTTACTACCCCAGTTTTGGGTGATGCTATCGGTAAAATCTTGACCATAGCCCGTGGAACCGTGAAAATCGATCATGACTGCCACATATCCTTGGCCTGCATAGGTTTGTGGATTCCAACGATAATGAAAATGGTCACCAAAACTTCCTTGAGGTCCTCCGTGGATCAAAAATGCGAGAGGATATTTCTTGCCTTCGACAAAATTCGCCGGCTTAACCACATATCCATGAACTGTTTCGTTGTTCCAGCCTTTAAATGAAAACTGCTCATAATCGCCAAACGCAATTCCGCTTAATACTTGCTGATTAACAAAGGTTATTTGAGTTTGTTTATCACCATTTAAATCGGACACAAAAAGTTGTGCCGGGCTGGTTAAACTGTCTCTCGAATAGACTAATTTATTTTTGCCAAGGCTAACGCCGCTGATATAGCCTTTATTATTAAATAGCTTGTGCGTGCCGCTTTTAATATCTAATCTCCATAGTGCTTTCGTTCCGGTGTTATTGCCGGTTAGGAAAATTGATCGATCGTCGGCTGAAAACTCTAACGAAGAAAAAGAACGATCCCAATTTGTTGTTAAGTTAGTCGATTTTCCGGAAGCTAAGTCAGTGAGAATGACATCGAATTTATCCGCTTCAAATCCCGGTCGTTTCATAGCCAGGTGGGCCATTAATTTTCCATTGTGACTAAATATTGGTTGCGTATCCCAAGCAAGGTTTTTACTGGTTAATAATTTCGCATGGTTTGGAGAATCCAAATTGACTCGATAAATATCGAAATTGGTCGATGTTGGTTCGGCAGCGTTTTGCAGTCGCGCCGAAAAATAAACTTTGCTGCCGTCAGCGGAAAAATTATATTCTTCATCACCGCCAAAAGGGTCTGAGGGTACATTTGCATTAACTGAACTAGAAACAGCTAGTGGTTTATTTTTTCCAACCTGTCCTTTGCTATTAAGGGTTGCCAAAAACAGTTGTGACTGAGTTTCCCCAACCCAATGGTCCCAATGGCGAACGAACATTTTATCGTAAACTTGTCCTGTAGATTGACGA
>Ga0316209_1002785_pt1 | contig 13163 bp, 10 predicted proteins | sample 6monopyrite_MG_FD_204945 | JGI IMG/M metagenome (GOLD analysis project Ga0316209, IMG submission 204945) | Microbial mat bacterial communities from mineral coupon in-situ incubated in ocean water Damariscotta River, Maine, United States -... | ecosystem: Environmental > Aquatic > Marine >...
CAGTTATATGAGTTGGCATAAAGCAGTTATTGTCATCCTGATTCATTTTGCTTGCTCAAACTGTTTTGCCTGGGAGACAGAACGAACTGTTCACACTTATAAAACAGAATCGGGCATTCAATTTGGAAGCTGGGGAAAATTGCCGAGTGAGCCTGCTGCAACGCTCATTGTTTTGGCGAGTACAATCGAAGAAACACTCGGAACTGCCTACTTTCGCCAGTCTGGGAACGAGCTGAGTAAACAAGGCTATTTGTTGATTTCAATCGACCTTCCCTGTCATGGCAATCAGCATCGAGCAGACGAACCGATAGGGCTGGCAGGTTGGCCTTATCGATGCTTACAGGGTGAGAACTTTGTCGATGAAACGAACAAACGACTTTCTGCCATTCTGGATTATTTAATCAAGCAGGGACACACCGATTCGCATAAAATCGCAATTTGTGGAACATCGCGCGGCGGTTATCTGGCGTTACAGTTTGCTGCTTTCGATCCACGTGTGAAAGCGGTCGCTGCTTTTGCACCAGTGACCGATCTTGCGGCACTGCGAGAATTTCACGGCATCGAAAAAAATGAAATGGTGCAATCTTTGGCATTGAATAATCAAGCAGAAAACCTGGCAGGGCTTCCTGTCTGGATTGTTATCGGAGATCGCGACAGGCGAGTCGGAACCGATCAGGTGATTTCGCTGGCTCGTCGTATTACGAATGCTTCACTCGCAAAAAAGATTGACAGCAAAGTAGAATTCCACGTCATCGCAGAGCCTCTTGGGCATACCGTTCCGAAAGGTTCTGCAGAACAAGCCGCTGCTTGGATTAGTCGGCAACTGAAAACGGACACCCCTGTTTCTAAAGATCGTGAATAATCAATAATGAAAATTCAACAACTCTTTTCCATCAGTTTAATTGCCATTACGGGACTCGCAATTTTTCTTCCCTGTAACCCAATTATGGGAGAGGATGCCCAATCGTTAAATATTTCGGTCGATGGCGGCCCGTTTGTTGATGAAGCGGTCTTATTTTCTTTTGATGATCACGCAATTCCGTGGCGAAACAATTTGAAATTGACCGCCGTTTCCGCGACCAAACATTCGGCCAATCCGGTGCTTCGTCGCGGAGCAGAAAATGCCCCGGATCATGGTCATGCAATTTTATACGGCAGCGTGTTGCACATCCGCGGAAAGTTTCGCATGTGGTATTTGGGAATGTTTGAAACCGATCTGAAAAGTGGTCAGGCACCGGGATGGTGGCGACCGATGTGTTACGCCGAAAGTGATGACGGAATTAACTGGACAAAGCCTGAATTGGGGCTTGTCGAATTTAAGGGGAACAAAAAAAATAACATTTGCCTGATCAATTCACCTGTTCCCTCTTTGGCAAAAGTCAACGACTTTCTTTCTGTCATCTATGAACCGAACGAACCGAACCCAAAACTTCGATATAAATGTGCTTACATTGCACACCCTCCCTTTGATGATGTGCGAGGTGGACGAAGCAAAATCGGACCGGATGAACGCCGATGGACGGCTTTCATCTGCGCGACCAGTGCGGATGGTTTAACGTGGGATGTCGTGGGAGATCGTCCCATGAATGCGGGTGGAGAACGGTTTGAAGTTTCCAGCTTGTATCGATTTGAAAACTTTTATTATGCGCATGGTCAACTCATTTCACCATGGGCATGGCGAATGGATGGCAGCGATGTTGGTCGCGCAATGCTTTGTTATCGTTCTTCCGATTTCAAAAACTGGTCACGAGCCAAAGCGTTTTCTTTTGCAAGACCAGGGCAGTTGACCGCAACACCAGTACACGGACAGCAAACACATATGGGAGCCGGCATGTGGAATCGGGGGAATGTCATTGTCGGGTTATATGGCATGTGGCAAGATGCTGAGAAGAAACCTCAAGATGGTCGGTACTGGAATCAGGGAGTCTCGGTCGATCTTGGACTGATTGTCAGTAACAACGGAATCCATTTTCGCGAACCGGTCTCCGATTTCAAAGTGATATCCCGAGGCAAAAAAGGGGAATGGGACTCCATTGCGCTGCTTCAAGGGCATGCGTTTGTCAATATTGGCGACAAAACAATGATGTGGTATTCACACTGGGATACCGGCGGGAAATTGCGAAATATGGAAATCGGTTTAGCGACATTGAGACGCGACGGTTTCGGTTACCTGAGCAGAAAAGTTCCAGATTCAGCCGCATATTTTGTGACAACAACATTTGAGACACAAAGCCAGGCGAAGTTATTTATTAACGCTAACGACGTATCGAAAATGGCTCCGCCCACCGTCGAACTATACGACGAATTCGATAAGCCAATTCCTGCATTTTCTGGTGAAAATGCGGCACACATCACCGAATCGGGAACCCGCACTCCCATCGTATGGCCTGCACAAAAAAACGCCGGATTGCCCAGCAAAAGAAAACTCTCGGTACGAGTAACCTACCCGGAATCGGGCGACCCTAAAATATATGCGATCTACATCGGAAAATGAGAAGACCGATTCTTTAGGCTCTTATCAATAACATGCTGCGCAAAAGTGGCAGGATATTATTACCACGAAAAAGAAAGAGGTGAACCACGCAGGCACAGAGAACACCGAGGCAAAACAAAAAGAAGGGTCTCATTTTAGAAAAAAGAGTTTCACGCAAAGACGCGGCGACGCAAAGAAAAGATGAAACGTTTTTTAGCAAATTAAATAAACAGTTTGAATTCCAATTTATTGCAGACGATGCGGGAAATTCTTTACGTCGCCGCGTCTTTGAAAGAGTTTTTTCTCCGTGATCTCTGCGCCTCTGTGGTTATTTTTATTTTCTTGTTTGGTTCCGGCTATGCCGGGTTAGGGAGCCTCTATTACTTCACAAGGAGTACAGACATTCCTGTCTGTCTCGTTTGAATATGCTGTATTTTTGGCAGACAAGAATGTCTACTCTCCGTTCAATAGGATGTTTTTTGAATTAATAGAGGCTCCCTTTAATCAATCCAGCGTTGCAATCTTTCCAGAATTTCTTTCAGTGCAAAAATGTCAGATTCCGGTCGTTTGCCGCTGTTGATGTGTGTTTCGTCGGTTTCGATCCAGCCTCGCAGTTTCAAAAACTGGGCGGCTGAATGTTTGTAGGCTCCAGTCGGGACACGGAAGGTGAAGAAGCCGAGGTATTGGAGTACATCGTTCAGTTCATAGAATTCGTTGTTATCGGTTGCCCAGAAATGATCTCGCTTGGCGAATAAATCGGGGGCAAAAGTGGAAAGACCGAGCAGGTAATCGGAACCGTATTTTACCATGTCAATCGCCAGGTCGTTTCCTGTTAATACACGGAATTCCGGGCGGATTTTATCACGAATTTCCAGTCGATCCCATTCCGCTTGGCGATGCAGCGAAGAATGTTTCGCACCGATGCACTGCGGGATTTGAATCAATTCCTGATACAACTCCAGCGAATAAATTTTGCCCAGCGGTAAAAAAACTTTCCCAAGTTCAAAACCGATAAATTGATCACAATACCCAGCCAGTTGTTTATAGTTTTGCAGGATCTGGCTGTCTGGACCGTTCGTTAAACCGTAAGATTGGAAGAGAACGGGGGTGCCGCCGAACTTTTGGATCAATTCCATTTCGGTTCGGTATTCCTGCGCCCGAAAAGCATCATCAAGTTTATCCGCAACAAACGCCCCTGCAACAAATTCTTTGCCATTGATGAGTTTGCGGGTACGGTCCAATACATCAATTTTTGTTGCTGAATCAATTAAGTTCGCGTAGCCGGTATCCATGTTGACGGCTGGGATTAACCCCGCTGCGATGGTTTTTGTTAAATGTGATTCAAATCCCTCCCAGTCAACGGCTCCCGTTTTCGTTAATGGAAGCAGGATCGCGGAATACCCTTTGATTTTTCGCGAGGGAATGATTTTTTCGTGAGGTTGCATCTTTTGTTTTGCCTTGGAATACAGTTTTATAATAATTGGTACGCAATTCGATTCTCTTTCCAACATATTTCAGCAGGATCGTATCATTTTTCGCTGTTATGTTCCATTGTGCGTCTGTTTGTTTGGGCTTCGATTAAAAAATTTCTGTAGGGGAAATGGCTATAGATTCGGTTGCTATTATCGCAATGAATAGTTATATTTTTCGGCTTGATGAATTCCATGGAACGAAAATTATTTATAATCAGGCGGACCTACTGAATGGCAAAATCGAATCAACCTTGGCTCACAGGTCGTGTTCCCAGTGGTTTTTGGGTGGATGTGAAAAACAGGCATGCGTATATGCGCTGGCTTGCCAAGCAGCTTGGCTACAAGAAAAAAGAAGATTGGTACCAGATATCCAAGCAGGATTTTCATTGTAATTTTGGTGGTGGAATGCTCGCCAATTTCTATGAAGATTCTCCTCAGCAGGCAGTTGTCGATTTTATTCCCAGCCATGACTGGAAAGAGTGGGTATTTCGCAGTACACCGCAAGGGTTCTGGAAGGCGAAAAAAAATCGCAAGGCGTATATGGATTGGCTTGGCGAGAAATTGGGGTTGAAGTCGGTTGATGACTGGTATACGGTCAGCCGGGCTCATTTTCATACCAACCATGGCGGCGGTTTACTGGCGAATTATTTTGGGGATTCCGTTTTTCGGGCACTCAGGGAGTACGCACCGCGCAAACAATGGCAACCGTGGTGTTTTCATACCGTGCCGCAGGGGTTCTGGAAAGATATCGACAACAGACGGGCTTATCTTCGCTGGCTGGGAAAAGAAATCGGCTTTACCAAACAGTCTGACTGGTACAAATTAACCCGCAAGCATTTCTCAGAGCATCACGGGGAATCACTTTTTGTGACCTATTATAACGGTTCGGTCTACAATGCTCTGGTAGATTATCGCCCCAAACACAAATGGAGCCGGGAGAAAATCCGCGAAGCAAGAAAAACCTCATGAACTGGTGTTAATTAAACTTTCGTAAAGCTGTTGGTATTGCAAAACTGTTTGTTCCCAGCCGAATTGCTCACTGACTTTATGGAATGCTTTTTCAGCGTAACTTGTGCGAAGTTCACGGTTGTTTGCCAAGGTAGCAATTCCCTTTGTCATTGCTGAAATATTCCCACTGGGGATGATCATTCCTGATTGTTGATCGATCAGCAATTCATCAATTCCTTCAACATTGTACGTCACAATCGGTAGCTGGGCAGCCATTGCTTCCAGAATAACGTTGGGCATCCCCTCCCAGCGTGAAGGGAAAACGAACAGGTCTGCCGTTTTCATCAGCTCAGCAATATCGCTTCGCCTGCCGAGTAAGTTAACGCATCGTTGCAAATTCATTTTTTCAATCCGAGACTCCATCTCCATTTTGAGTGGCCCTTCTCCTGCGATCATCCATTTCAAATGTGGGATTTGTTCTCGCAAATTTTCTGCAACCGTCAGTAAGTCAAAAATACCTTTTTGTTGATCAAGCCTGCCCACGAACATCGCAAGCAGGTCTTTATTGCTACAATCAGGCAGTGATTCTCTGGGGGTTGGTGAAGCATACGCAAATCGCGACACATCGACTCCATTAGGAATGACGGTCATTTTTTCGGCGGGAATTTGTGTCATCTTGACAGTGAAGTCTCGCACCGCCCGACTGACGCAAACATGCTGACTGACCCAGCGGTCTGTCCAGCGTTCGGCTCGGTGATACCATTTCCCTCTGCGTTCTGCGACACGGATTCCACTCACAACATGTTTAATATGTGCAGATCTGGCCGCCATACGTCCCAGAATGTTCGCATGAAACAGGTATGTTTGTAAGATCGCAGGGTTGATGCGACGAAACTCTTTGACGAGCCGAGGGTAAATTGAAAACTGCCGTGAACTGGTTGCGTTCAAACAGGTGACCGGAATGTCAGCCGATCGCAACACATCAACCAGTTCCGTTTCTTTACCCAGTGCAATAACGAATGGCTCCCATTTTTCACGATCTAGCCGCGTCACAAGCTGTACCAATGCACGTTCCGCACCGCCGGGATCAAGCTCAGTAATGCAAAATAGAATTGGAACGGGGGAATCAGGAGTCTCTGTCATATTTATTTTCTGTGGAGTATTTATCTGCACTCTTTCTTATTACCATGCCCGTCTCTGCGTCAGGGTGTGATGAAGAAATCGTAGGTCAGGCTTTCCAGCCTGATGAATGTGGTTTCCAATTATCGTTGGCTTTTGATTGACCGGTACACTCACATGGTAAACTCGGAAGATTAACGGATGATGGCGTCAGACTGGAAAGCCTGACCTTGCATCTTACTTAGACTACGAGCCTGTCATATTCTATCTCTTCCAAGTTAATTCTAACAACCAGGTAATAACACTCTATGCCAGATTTGAATTTGATCGAATCTTACGATTATGAACTTCCTGAAGATTTAATTGCACAAACTCCTGCCGAGCAGCGAGACCAATCACGCTTGATGGTGCTGGGTCGGGAAACGGGGGAGATCGAACATCGTAAGTTTTGCGATCTTTTAGAATATCTTCGTCCTCACGATTGCCTCGTGTTGAATCAGACTCGTGTTGTACCTGCTCGGCTGCGGGGCTTACGGGATCAAACAGGCGGCAAGTGGGAAGGGCTCTTTTTAAGTTTGCAGGCTGATGGAAGCTGGGAAATTCTGAGCAAAACCCGCGGCAAATTACAGCCGGGCGAAAGAGTAACGGTGCATCCCGAATCGCAAGGTCAAACAGATAATAATGCAGCAGGTATTCAGCTTGAATTGATCGAAAAAGCAGAGCAGGGGCGTTGGAAAGTCCGCCCTGTTGTCGAACTTTCGGACGAAAAATCGGTCTGGGAGTTGCTGGATCAGATTGGCTCAGTCCCTTTGCCGCCTTACATCAGGCATGGAGAGGCGACTTCGCAAGATGCCCAGCGGTATCAGTCGGTTTATGCGCATATTCCCGGAGCCGCCGCCGCTCCGACAGCCGGGCTGCATTTTTCCGAAGAACTTCTGCAAAAATGTAAAGAAGCAGAAATATCGATTGCTTATGTCACCTTGCATGTCGGTTTGGGAACGTTTCGCCCGGTTTCTGTCAGCAATCTCGATGAACACGAAATGCACTCGGAATGGTGTGACATTGATGCAACTGCGGTGGAAGTAATTCAAAATTCAAAAGAGCAGGGCGGACGGATTATTGCGGTCGGCACAACATCGATGCGAACACTCGAATCGGCTACACGGTTTGCAGGTCAGAGCGAGACCGGAGAACTCAAGCCGTGGCAAGGGGATTCCGATTTGTTCATTCGCCCCGGTTTTCCGTTCAAAATCGTTGATGGCTTGATCACTAACTATCATTTACCGAAATCAACACTCCTGGTTCTATTGAGTACCTTCGCTGGTTACGAGCAGGTAATGCACGCCTACAAAATCGCGATACAAGAAAAATACCGCTTCTTCAGCTACGGCGACGCGATGCTGGTATTGACGGAGGCAAAATGATATTCCCTGCCAGAGTGGGCTGATGAAAATCTATTGGATTGGTCAAGATGGGAATAGTTATCGTTAAAAGAATGATACGACATTTTGTCAACGGCTTTGTTTCAATTCCAGCCAGGTTCTTTCGTACTGAAATTAAAAAAAGTTTTTCACGCAAAGTCGCGGCAGCGTAAAGAAAAGGAAAAAAACAGATACTGTGAGTGAAAATAATTCGCGAAAATTCACGTTTATTCGCGGTTCGGCACCTTCACATCAAGCAAACCTGCCTACGCAGTCGCCTTCGGTTTTCCGTTAAACGAATGATTGTCTCTTCTTTCGTGTTTTTCGTTTCTTTCGTGGTTCTTCAAGGTTTAACCTCTATTAATTCGAAAGGAACACAGACATTTATTAATTCAAAAGGAGTGCAGACATTCCTGTCTGTCTTGTAAGAGCATGCTGCATTGTATACCCTGCATGGTTACAAATGATCGTTTAACGGCAAGCCGAAGGCGACTGCGTAAACAGGTATGCTTGGCTCAATGGTATCAAATTCTACAACAACCTGCTATTTAACAAATGGTCAATTCTTGACCGTGTGCGGTATAACTCAGCAATCGATTCACCAGCATTAGTTTAATGAAGTGGAGACCGTATTTGATGGGTGCAAGCACGCCATCCTACGCCCCAAACAGACTGCGGTGTTATTTGACTGATTCACAAGAAGATACATAAGAAAAAGGAAATATCATGGCGAGCGAGGCAACTCGAATACTGGCAATTCACGCACATCCCGATGATATCGAGCTTCAATGTGCGGGGACGCTTGCGATTTTGAAGGATCGAGGTTGCGAAATTGTTTGTAGTACAATGACAGCCGGCGATTTAGGGAGCATGGACCTTTCTCGAAAAGAAATTGCGAATGTTCGTCGTGGTGAAGCGGCTGCTTCTGCGAAATTGTTAGGGGCAGAATATATCTGTGCAGAATTTGCTGACCTGGCGATTTTTAATTCCGACCAAGCCCGCCGACGGGTGACCGAAATTATTCGCAAGTCGCGACCAGATATTGTCATTACTGCCCCGCCGGTCGATTATCATTGTGATCACGAAGCAACCAGCCAAATTGTTCGCGATGCCTGTTTCAGTGCAACCGTCCCACTTTATCGTACCCATCAAACAGACCCGGCTGGTTACCTCGATCACATTCCTGCCCTGTATTATGTCGATCCTGTTGAAGGGATCGACTATTTTGGGGACCCGGTCGAGCCGCAATTTATTGTTGATATTTCTGCAAAGATGGAACTCAAGCTGGAAATGCTCGCTTGCCATGCGTCTCAGCGGGAATGGCTCAGGCAAATTCATGATATGGATGAATATCTTGAAAGTTGCAAACGCTGGAGTGCAGACCGCGGAAAAGAACTAGGCGTCGAATATGGCGAAGGATTCCGTCAGCACAAAGGGCATCCATTCACGCATGAAAACGTACTGGTTGAATTGTTGAAATAGATCGAAAATTTAGTGGATCAATATCATGACAGATTTAGGCCCCCAACCACCAGTTTCCCCAGATGCCCCTGTTAACGCGGATGATGTTACAGCGGGGAAGATATTGGGCGGAATGTTGAGCATTTTCTTTCTGTATACGGTAATTTCCAGCTTAGGGGTAATCTGGTGGACATGGAAGAGTGTCAGCGGTTGAGTTTCGCCGGGAAGCCCCCCTTTTTCACCATTGTTTTTGCGGATTTCGGTATCCCGGTGAAAATAAGTAACTTCAAGGTGTAATTACAGTTTACACAAAATTCAAAAAGCGATATACAACACGTATTGGAGCGATAAACGTTGCGAATTGGTGTCGGAAACGGCTTCAAGCGGTGGCGTTGCAGGTTCTTTTCTGCTATTCAGTATCTGTGTGAGGGATGCGTTCTGTATTTTTTACAACAGGAGTGTTATAAAGTGGGAATGCTTGAAAAGTCGTTTCAAATTTATATTTCAAATAGATACACCTGATTGAGGAGAAGGTGAGAGTGGAAACTGAGGAAAAAGTAATTGCAATTGTCAGCGAACAGCTGAACTTCCCAAAAGAAGAGATCTCGTTAGCGAGTTCTTTTACTGATGATCTGAAAGCCGATTCGCTCGACCTGGTCGAGCTGGTAATGGAATTCGAAGAAGAATTCGACATTACCATTCCGGATGATGATTACGAAAAAATTAAATCCGTCGGCGATGCCGTCAAATATATTCAAGAGAAAATCTAATTGATGCGCCGACGTGTTGTCGTTACCGGGTGCGGAGTTGTCACTTCTCTGGGCTGTGAAGTCGCTGAGTTTTGGGACCGTCTGTGTGCTGGAAAAAGTGGTGTTGGGCCAATAAAACGGTTTGATTGTTCCGACTTCAAAGTTCGCTTTGGAGGCGAGATTGTACCGTTTAGTCCTGCTGAACATATCGAAATCAATCCGAAGGAAATCCGACGGATTGATCGATTTGTTCAATTCGGCCTGGTCGCTGCTCATAAAGCGATCAAGCAGTCCGGTATCGATTTCGACCAGGGCGATCCGTATCGTCATGGGGTCTTAATCGGTAGTGGAGTGGGTGGCCTGAATGAAATCGAAAACCAGCACGATGCACTTTACAATAAAGGTCCATCACGGGTATCGCCTTTTCTGATTCCTAAAATGATGGTCAATGCCGCCAGTGGGAATATCTCGGTTTACTGGAAACTGAGAGGCCCCAACAGCGCCATCGCAACCGCGTGCGCTTCTGCAACAAACGCTTTAGGAGATGCAGCTCGACTCATTCAATATGGAACCGCCGATGTGATGATTTCTGGTGGCAGCGAAGCCGGGTTAACACCGATGGGGCTTTCCGGTTTTTCACGGATGAATGCCCTTTCAAAACGAAACGATGAACCCGAGCGAGCTTCCCGCCCGTTCGATGTGGATCGCGATGGCTTCATTCTTTCTGAAGGAGCAGGGATTGTTGTCTTGGAAGCTTTGGAACATGCCCAGGCTCGTGGAGCCAATATTCTCGCCGAGATTGTTGGTTACGGAATGTCAGCCGATGGCACGCACATGACCGCACCCGATCCCAAAGGGCGAGGGGCAGGTCATGCAATGAAGCTGGCATTAGAAGATGCAAAAATTGCTCCAACTGAAATCGATTATATTAATGTCCACGGCACAAGCACTCCGTTAGGAGACAAAGCCGAAACAGCCGCCATTAAATCGATCTTTGGAAACCACGCTAAAGAACTGGCGCTTTCCAGCACCAAAAGCCAACTGGGGCATTTACTGGGAGCTTCGGGTGGTGTTGAATTTGTTGTTTGTACTCAGGCGATTCAAGAGCAGGTGGCACCACCAACAATTAATCTCGATAACCCAGACCCCGCTTGCGATCTCGATTACATCCCCCACGAAGCCCGGCAAATGAAGATGGATCACATCCTCACCAACAGCTTCGGATTCGGCGGTCACAACGCCTGCCTGGTTCTCAAACGCTTTGATGGGTAAGAATAAGTTGGTTTCGTTCATTCAATAGATTTTTGATTGACTAACTTACAGGCGAGGTTAACTGCTTGAATGAGGCTGTTGTCATTCGCGATGCCTTGCCAGGCGATGTCAAACGCGGTGCCATGATCGACCGAGGTGCGGATAATCGGCAGCCCCAAAGTAATGTTAACTGCATCGTCAAATGAGATCGCTTTAAGCGGGATCAACCCCTGATCGTGATACATGCAGATGTAGGCATCGGTTCGTTCGCGTATGGCTGGAACGAACGCGGTATCGGCTGGTAAAGGGCCGGCGATATCAATGCCTTGCTTTATTGCTTGCTCAATAGCTGGCAAAATGATTCGTTCTTCTTCCTGCTTTCCAAACAGGCCATGTTCTCCCGCGTGAGGATTTAATCCGCATACCGTCAATCGTGGTAACAGCCCGCGAATGGCCTGCATCGCATTGTTGGTGAGGTGAATCACTTCAAGGATTCGCTCCGTATTGAGAAGAGCAGGCACTTCTTCATAACCGACATGGGCAGTCACCAGCGAACAGGTAATTTTTTCTGAGGTCAACATCATGCAGATCGAATTCGATCCGGTCATCGTTTCCAGAATTTCTGTATGACCCGGGTAAGAGATTCCCGCCAGATTAAGAGCTTCTTTATGAATGGGATTCGTTACGATGGCATCCACGTGGCCGCACTTCGCCTGTTCAATCGCCCGCTGAATGTAAAGATAAGCAGCTTGCCCATGTTGAGCATCGATCTTCCCTGGTTGGACAAAATTATCTTCCAGGCTTTGCATATCAATAAGCGTTGCCTGAGTTACTGAATTAGGGTTTTCGACATATTTCTCCCATGTGAGGACAGGAGTTGAAAAAATCCAGCCAAGATGTTTGGCAACTCGTTTCAATACGCTTGCATCACCAAAAATCAGCGGAATGCAGCACGGGTCTGCTTGGGAACAGGCAAGATACTTCAGGCAAAGTTCCGGACCAACCCCAGCAGGATCGCCCATCGTCATTGCCAGCCGAGGGAGTTTGTGAGATTGATTTTGATTCGAGTTAAAGGACATGATTAAGCTCTTATCATTAAAATGCTGCGCAAAAGTGGCAGGATATTTTTGATGAATCGTAGGTTAGGCTTTCCAGCCTGAGACGAATTGCACTGATCTTTCAATGGACAAAACAGCGATCACTGGTCAACCAGAGAGTAATTCTTATGGATGCCACATTGGTCAGGCTGGAAAGCCTAACCTACTTTTTTTGGTTCCGGCTACGCCGGGTTAGGTCTGTGTAAAAACAATTGAGTGTTAAGTTGGGCATCGCCAGCAAAGTATAACGATTATAAGAAACCGTGCGATTGTACTGTTCATGGATAGAAAAGTCTTGAAGCTCTTCAGGTTTCCTAAGCATTTCTGTATCTGCACGGTGGGATTGTAAACGGCTGCGTCGATGAATAAGTCAAGGTGGTGACAAAAAAATCAGGCGAGTCGGGTCAGTGATGACCCTGGTAACTTTCGAGTGTAGATTGTCCGCCGTTAATGTAACAGCATCGTGAACCGGGGGTTTCTCCACTGGCTCGCCAATAACCAGTCAGATTCCATTCTCATGATAGTTTGTGTACAGGATGATGTTGAAGTCTGGTTGCAGCGTGTTTGCAAACAGGTTGAAATTCCAAATGCTCAATTAGAATTTCATTCTGTTGCAGATGTAGGAAGAGATTGTGATTTATCCCAAACACCCCGGCATCACCTTTCACGCAGAAGAGACCTCAAAGAACAAAGCCGCCCCATCGCCTGGGAATCGTCCATTCGCAAAGGGACGCAATCTCTCGGGAAACTATGTGTGCGGGTAGATGAAAGTGAAACGCTCAACCCGAGCTTTCTGGATGCCTGTCAACTGGCCGATACTCTTTCTCGCATGGCTGCGGACTATACCGAGCTAAAAGAATCGCTGCAAAACATTCAGCAGGGCGAAGAGAAAGCAGCAGCGCCAGGCGAAATTCAGCAAGTCAACCTGCTTGTTGAACAGACATTGAAAACAGCGGTGAAATTGACTGGATACCGCGGAGCCGCTTTCTTTTTGCTGGACGAAGACGGGACGACGTTACGCTTAAAGCATTATTGCCATCAGGGATTGGAAGAACTTCCAAGTATCGAACGAGATCTGCAAACGGCTCCGTTTGATCGTCAGGCATTTCGGGACGATATTTCTATTTGTCTGAATCAAGGCATACAGGATAAAGAGTGGCTGCCGAATTTTG
>Ga0316209_1002786_pt1 | contig 13150 bp, 17 predicted proteins | sample 6monopyrite_MG_FD_204945 | JGI IMG/M metagenome (GOLD analysis project Ga0316209, IMG submission 204945) | Microbial mat bacterial communities from mineral coupon in-situ incubated in ocean water Damariscotta River, Maine, United States -... | ecosystem: Environmental > Aquatic > Marine >...
CGCTTACCTTCACTATCCATACGAACGAAACCATCAATATTGGAATCCCACTCGAGCCTCTGCGCATTACCCAAAATCACAGTATCAATTTTATCCGTTGGTTCTGCCGGCTTTCTTTTCCATTCCAGAACGAACTTGTTATCTTTATATTCCCTACAGCTCGCCTTCACATAGCCGCCGGGACCTTTTTTCTCCTGAGCTTCAGCAATAGAAATGGTTGCATCTTCTTTACCAATTAGAACAGCAAAAGCGCGGTTTATCTCTTTTTGCAGCTCTTCGTCTTTTTGTTCTACAGCCTCTTTTACGGCGTCATTACGCAAGACCTTTAAAACTGCTTCAGACGGTATTCTGCTTAAGCCAAATAGCTCTAACGCTTCTTCGTATGTCATATCTTCACCCCTATTTAATACCTGCTACAACCAACACGATATATGAAGACGAAATATGAGAGAAGCCCAAAAACGCATAATCCTATCATTTTATATTTCTTATCCTATCAAATGTGATAGAATAAGTGTGCTTTAGTGATAGGATTAAAAATGCAGCTCACAGCCAGACAGTTAGAAATTATCGAGATCGTAAAGAGAAACGATAATAGCGCAATCTCTCAGATAAAGGATCAATTATCTGAGAGTGTCAGTGTGCCTACACTCAACAGAGACTTAGCTGATCTTGTTGCACAAAACTGTCTCATCAAAACAGGAAAGGGCAGGGCGACAGCTTATCAAGTCTCTCCCATATACAAAGTCTTTGCACCCTATAACAGTGATGCATATTTTGATCTTGATCCTGACACGCGTCAATCACGTGCAAGTTTCAATCAAGATATTTTTGAGCTCTTAGGCGAAGTGGAGCTTTTCACAGACGATGAAAAGAAGCAGCTTCAAGCCTTAAAAGAAGAGTATCAGGACAATATTTCTGATTACCCTGAAACACTCTATCAAAAAGAACTGGAGCGCTTAACCATTGAGCTGAGTTGGAAATCAGCTCAAATTGAGGGCAACACTTACTCACTTTTAGAAACTGAACGCCTTTTCCTTGAAAAAGAAGAAGCGGAAGGTAAACCAAAAGAAGATGCAACGATGCTTCTTAATCACAAAGTCGCGTTAGATTATCTATTAGCTAATCAAAATATAGCAGAACATGTCGATCTTAGAATGCTGGAAGAAATTCATTCTTTGCTCATTCAAGATTTAGGCGTGAGCCGTAATGTTAGAACACGCACGGTCGGTATCACCGGCACGGCATACAAACCGCTCGATAATGAGTTTCAGATCAAAGAAGCAATGGAGAAGATGTGCGATATCATTAATGCCAAGCCAAACGGATTTGAAAAAGCGCTTCTGGCTGTTGTGTTTATTTCTTATATTCAGCCCTTCGAGGATGGCAATAAAAGAACAGGGCGTATGATTAGTAATGCCCTTCTTATCAAAGAAGGTATTTGTCCGCTATCATATCGCAGCGTAGATTCCCTAGATTACAAAAAGGCGATGCTGCTCTTTTATGAGCAAAACAATCTGGCAACATTTAAACAAATATTCTTTGAGCAAATAGAATTTAGTGTAAAAAATTACTTTAGATAAAACGAGAAAAACAATGGGACGTATAGAAAAAAAAGAAGGCTTCGTAGGGGGCAGGGCGAAGATCAAAGATCATCGCATCCCAGTATGGCAGATCATCCTTGATATACATCAGGGCTGGGACAATGCCGAGATTTTACGTCAAAGGCCAAGTATAACAGCTGAAGATATTGAAGCATGTAAGGATTATTATAAGAAGAATAAATCTGAAATAGATTTTGATATTAAAGAGAATCTTGACGTTGACTGATTTATACGCCGATGAAGACACAATAAGAGAGATCGTAGACCGCTTATCTTCAGAAGGGCACCATATAAAAACTGCACAAGAAGCAGGCAATTCTGGCTTATCAGACCAAGAGCAACTCAGCTATGCCCATGAGAATAATGAGCCTATCATCACACACAATAAGATAGACTTTATCAAGCTGCATCAAAGCGGCCAGGAACATAGTGGCATATTTTCAGTCAGTCGTAACATGACAAATGAACAAGCTGCAGTGCGCACACATGACGCCATATCAAAATCCCCTGATATGGCGAATAAGCTTGTGCGCGTCAATAAAGGAGAAATGATCATAGATCGCCATGGGGAAGAGCGAGAAACACAGCAGTACAGCCCGGAAATAAGAAAACAAGAATATTTAAATCAGGCTGCTTTAGAACAAAAGATAGAAACGCCAGAAAAGAACATAGAACGTAGCTAAACATAACCCTATGTCCATAAACATAGTAATGCCTGTCTTTTAAAGTTCAGGAACGTCTCATGATTTCATTCTCCGGCCGTCACTACCATTGCATTGCGAGGTTTACGACCTTTAATTTAATAATAAAAAATTACGTTTTTGTTTTTAGACTTCGAAGAGTTCAAACTTATGGCTAAGCACAAATTTTCTTGTGGAGGCAATGGAAAAGTTTTTCCTAACAATGATCACCCTTGTGGCAGATGTTGAGGTAACGGTTATATAACTGAAACAATAAAAACCAGCTCAAAACATCACCTTAACAATCTTATATCATCTGTCCAACTTGTGCTGACGGGGTACAGCTATATAGGCATGCCTTTAAAACATTCGTTTAAGTGATCAATCAGTGTTCTGATTTTAGTGGAGAGATGGCGTGTGTGCTGATAAACGGCATATATGTTGAAATCGATCTCCTCGTATTCTTTGAGTACAACCTCAAGCTTACCATCCTTAATTGAATCTCCAACGATAAAAGTGGGTAAGAGCGTTATGCCGCAACCGGACAGAGCAGCTTCATGTAGCAGGTCCCCACTATCTGATAAAAAACTGCCTGAAACGGATTGCCACTTCTTACGCCCATCCTCTAGATAAGGCCATGCCTTACCATCAGCTAAGTTCAGATAACTCATGCAGTTGTGGTTTTTGAGATCTTTTGGTTTTTCAGGCTTGCCATGTTTTTTAAAATATTCAGGACTAGCGCAAACAACGCGCCGACAGTCCAATAATTTTTTAGCAATGAGGCTTGAATCCTTTAAATGCCCAATTTTTATCCCTAAATCATAACCTTCATCAATCAGGCTAACTTGTCTGTCTGAGAGGTATGTTTTAATTGTTACGCTTGGATATTTTTCGAGATATGAAGCAATTGCAGGACCAAGATATTGCACACCAAAGCTTAATGGGGCAGCCAACCGGATTGTTCCGACAGGTTTATCCATTTTGTGCCTAATGCGCGTTTCAACTTCTTCAAGCTCATCAAGAATTTTGCGAACATATTCAAGATAACTATAGCCCGTATCGGTCAAATTCACTTTTCGTGTTGTGCGAATAAAAAGTTGAGTTCCGAGAAAATCTTCCAAATCTTTAACACGTTTGCTGATAACTGAGTTGGCAAGATTAAGTTTTCGTGCGGCGCCGGCAAAGCTTCCTGTTTGACCTACAGCTGCGAAAGCCTGCATATTTGAGAGTTTATCCATTGTTCCAATTTTTCGAATAGTATTGTTCTTTGAATCTATATTATCATATATATGAAAAGAATCTACCTTGAAGTTATAAGAATTTCATTTTATAATGAAAGGATATGAATATGATTAATAAGAGATTTAGAGATGAGCGTGGACCAACGGACGCTGGATGGCTTAAGAGTATGCACAGCTTCTCCTTTGGTCACTATCAGGACCCTGATCAGATGGGTTTTGGACCTCTTCGCGTTATAAACGAAGATCGTGTTGTTCCTGGAGCAGGCTTTGGTGAGCATGGCCACAGTAATATGGAGATTATCTCCTATGTTTTGAAAGGTGAGCTTGCCCACAAAGATAGTATGGGTAACGGCTCTTCTATTAAACCAGGTGATGTGCAAATTATGAGCGCCGGTTCTGGTGTTCGTCATAGCGAATTTAACGGTTCAGATGAAGAAGAAGTTCACTTTTTACAAATTTGGATTATGCCGAATGTAGAGAATGAGGCTCCTGATTACCAAGAGAAGTCTTTCGCGGATAAAATTACGAAGAATGATTTTCGTGTTGTAATTTCACCAAATGGTGAAAACGGCTCCCTTACAATTAAGCAAGATGCACGCATGCTTGTGGGGCAGTTTAAAGAAGGTCAGAGCTGCAAGTTTCAAATGCAAAAAGGCCGCAGATACTGGCTTCAAGTTGCTCAGGGCATTGCCGATTTAAATGGTGAGAAAGCCTCTGCTGGTGATGGGTTTGGTATTGAAGACGAAGATTCAATTGAGATCAAGGCTATCACTGATGCTGAAGTTTTGCTTTTCGATTTACCGTAGTTTTTTAAAGAACAAAAAAGGACATAGAACAATGAAAAAAATACTTTTAACAACTGCACTGGCTTGCACTGTAGGACTGGCCGCCCCGGCAAATGCCAACACTTATAATGTTGACTCAAGCCACACCAATATCTTGCTGCGTGTATCGCATTTGGGATTTTCAGATATGGTGCTGGAGGCCTTGAAACCCGAAGGAACTTTCGTCTTTAATCAGGAAAGCCCAGAGAAAAGCTCTGTGAATGTTGTTTTAAAAACCGCTCATATTGACGGCGATGATGAGAAGTTTAATGGCCATTTGCAATCGGCTGATTTTTTAAATATCGCAAAGTTTCCCGTCGCAACCTTTAAAAGCACGAATATTGAATTGACCGGGGACAAGACTGGAATTGTTACAGGTGATTTTACGCTTTTGGGCGTGACTAAACCAATAAGCCTAGATGTGACATTCAACCAGGCGGGTGTAAATCCGTTCACTCAGGCCGAGACAGCCGGGTTTACCGCTACAGGTAGCCTGAAACGCTCTGATTTCGGAATGGGTTACGGCCTTCCCGCGATAGGTGATGAGGTTAAACTCGACATCAATTTTGAAGGCATAAAACAGTAATAAAACACACAGAGAAAGGATTAAAGACTAATGTCTAAAATTCTACATATAACAGCCAGTATTCGCGGCGCTGAATCAGTTTCAAGAACGCTAAGCACCAAATTAACAGAAAAACTCGCAGCTGAACAAAATGCAAATGTTATTGAGCGTGATTTGAGCGCCAATGATATGCCTTATGTCAGCACGGAGCGTTTCGAAGCCAACAGCACCGCAAAAACAGATCGCACGCCTGAACAACAAGAATTGGCAGCGATTGCCGATACGTTGATTGAAGAATTGCAAACCGCTGATACAATCGTACTGGGTGTTCCGGTTTATAATTTCGGCGTGCCAGCAGTGTTCAAAGCCTGGGCCGATCAGGTTGCACGTGCGGGTACAACATTTAAATACGGTGAAAATGGTCCGGAAGGACTTCTTGCTGGTAAGAAGGCTTATTTGGTAGCTGTGTCCGGCGGAACGCCTGTAGGCGGTGATTTTGATTTTATGTCACCGTGGGTAAAATTCTTTTTAGGCTTTCTTGGTATAAAAGATGTGGAGATGATTGCCGCCGATGGCATTATGGGTCAAGACGGTGATGAAAAGATTAACGCCGCGCATGAGACTATTGAAGCGTTAGACGCTTGAAAAAGAAGAAGCGCAATGCAATGAGGCTCAGAAACACAAGAGAACGCTTCGGTGTTATTGCCATGACTCTACATTGGATTGTGGCGGCTCTTTTTCATCATTTTCACCGTAAAGATAATACGCTACGCCGGATGTTACCAGTCAATCTAAAGTAAAGTATAAAATTTTAACGACTCAAAAGGAGAAAAAACCATGAGTGCAACAACTGAAAAACTACTAACCCCTGATAATTGGGTAGTGTCGCAAAGTTTAACGCCTTAATCGAATTTTAGAATTTCTCGTCTAGTTTCTCTGTTTTCAACAGCAGGAGCATTCCATGATTTCATTTTCAGGGCGTCACTATCCCAAGTTTATAATCTTACAATGTGTCCGCTGGTACGTTTCATATGCTCTAAGCTATCGCAATATCGAAGAGATGATGTTGGAACGAGGTTTTGAGATTGATCATGCCACATTGAATAGATGGGTTCTTCACTTTGCGCCGCTCTTGGAGCAGAAATCAAGACAGCATAAACGCCCCGTTCATCGCAGTTGGAGAATGGATGAGACCTATATCAAGATTAAAGGGAAGTGGCGGTATTTGTATCGCGCCGTTGATAAATATGGCGCAACTGTTGAATTTATGGTTTCAAAGAAACGTGATCGCGCAGCGGCCAAAGCCTTCTTCCGTAAGGCATTCCGGCACAACCGTATGCCCTATCGTATCAATGTTGATAAGAGCGGTGCCAATAAAGCAGCCTTAGATCATTTCAATAAGCCCGGATTTCTCACAGGAAAAAGGAAATTCATCCTGGGCCAATCCAAATATCTCAATAACATTGTTGAACAAGATCATCGACATATCAAGCGGATCACCAGCCCTATGGGCGGGTTTAGAAAAATGCACACCGCAGCCAGAACAATTGCAGGAATAGAACTTATGAATATGATTAAAAAGAAACAACTGAATCTCACCGAACATACAAATCAAAACCTTACACCTGCGCAGCAATTTTACCGCCTGGCGTCCGTCTAAAATCTGGTCACTTGCAGGGCTCTTTGACCTAAATTAAACTTTGCGACACTACCCTTTTACTGGAGAATCAATCTAGTAAAGGAGCAGGGGACTGGGAAAAAGGGTTGAAAGCTCTCGAAGAGCGTATAGCTAACCAAGAAAAGTCAGCCAAGGAAATAGAAGATAAAGCGCTCAAGCTCGAAGAAGAAAATAGAAAATTAAAAAAAATGGTGACGACAAAAGAACAAGCCTTACAAGAAGAAAAGTCTAAGGGGTTTTTCAAACGGCTGTTAGGGTAGGGGGTTAGGCAATGTTAGCCTATAATAAATCCAGTATTTTGTTACATTTACGCTGTAATACAAAGTGAAAAACAAAAATCACACCGAACAATGTTGCAAACTATAGTTTGCGGTGATATAATACAAATATATAAGGCTCAGATATGGCACAGGCGGTACAACCAAAAGAAATTATTATCTACCGTGATAAAGAAGGAAAAGAACCCTTCACTGAATGGCTCAATAAGCTACGCGACAAATCTGGCCGTCGTAGAATTCTGACCCGCCTGAGAAGACTTGAACAAGGCAACTATGGTGATTGTGAACCGATCGGGGAGGGGCTTTCAGAATTGAGAATGTTTTTCGGCTCCGGGTATCGTGTTTATTTTGGAGAAGATGCCGAGAATATCATAATCGTTATTTGTGGCGGCGACAAAGGAAGCCAAAGCAAAGATATTAAATTCGCTAAGCTCTGCTGGAAGGAGTACACAGACAATGACAAAGAATAATTTTAGAAGCCTCAATGATATTGAAGCCGAATATTTTCAGAACAATCCTGAAGAGATTGATACATATATAACCGAACTCTTTGCAGAGTACGCACAAGATAGTGATACAGCATCATTACTTGCATCTCTACGCATTATTGCAAAAGTTAAAGGGATTTCAGATATAGCTGAAGCTGTTGGCATTACACGCCAAGGCTTACAAAAGGCGCTGTCCAATAAAGGAAACCCAAGACTGGAAAATATAAATGCCATTATGCAAGCCATGGGTTATCAACTAATGCCGCAAAAAATTGAAAGTAGGATGTAGTATAAAGTAGGGGACTTATAATTTACTATAGTTTCTTGCTCCACCAATATACCTATGATCATTCTGAGATAAAAATTTCGTAAAAATGCGCGATAACCTCGAGTATGGAAATTGATGTTTTTTCTATCGTCCTTAACAATTCAAAAAGTTGCCTTTAATAACAAATATGGATGTCTTCCATTAGGGTACCGCGTCACTCTTGCTTGCGTTTAACACGATATAACACAGGGAGAAAAGTTTGAAGCGTTAAAAATCAAGCTCGATAATGCTTTACCGATTCTATCCCTGATTCAATCCACCAAAAATGTGAATAACTCAATATCAGCGTTTCCAAAATTCACCACCAAAGCACTCCGATTTTCACCACTAGCGTGTTTCAGAAGATAGGGTCTAGCCCAACAAAGGTACAAAATCAGCAATAGGATTTTATGTTATTGGTTGCCTGTGTTTTGCAACGATGCGGGAAATTGTGGCTTCTGATACATTATAGAGCCTTGCCATCTGTGCTCCAGTTTTACGGCCTGAGAGGACGTTCTCGATGATGTCTTTTTTCTGGTCGTCTCGAAGTTTTGGCCTGCGTCCACCGACACGGCCTTCCGCTCTGGCGGCATCAAGACCGGCTTTTGTGCGTTCACGTATCATTTCCCGTTCAAACTCTGCAAATGCACCGACCATTTGCATCATCATGCGACCTGCGGCGTTGGTGGTATCTATGGATTCCGTCAGACTTTTAAATCCAGCACCGGCATTATCAATTTTCTCCATGATGACGAGCAGGTCTTTCAGTGATCGTGAGAGACGATCAAGCTTCCAAACTACGACAACATCATCCTTGCGGAGTTGATCGAGCATGGCGTGAAGCGCCGGACGATCCCAACGTCCGCCGGAAGCATTTTCTTCAAATGTTTTTTCAACGCCGGCCTCTTTAAATGCTTTGATCTGCAATCTGGCATTTTGATCATCACCTTTCGAGATGCGGCTATATCCAAAAATCACATTTTATCCTTTCAAAAACGGTCGTTTAGAAAAGGTTTTTGGCTGTTATGCACTTCCGCGCGATTTGTGCTTGCAAAAACCTCTTTCACTATTTATTCAAAAGGTAACGGGTTTTAGCAAGAAAAGAAAGGGTATTTTACATGCCACGTATGAATATTCTCAGCACCGGTGAAAAAGATGAATTTGACACTCCACCGATTTTCAACAGTGCGCAGAGAAAACAGTTTTTTGAAACACCGCCCGACCTTATGCAGGAAATTAATAAGCTTCGCAAACCAGCCAACAAAATTGCTTTTGTTATGGCTTATGGATATTTCAGCGCCGGAAAACGGTTTTTTTCACCCAAACGCTACCATCGCTCCGATATTGAGTATGTATCTCGGAAATTAGGTTTTTCTCTCGATGCATTTGATCCTACGCTATATCCTCAAAGAACCGCTCATTATCATCAAATACTGATTTTAACGCTTTGTGGTTTCAAAGTTTGGGGACATGACACAGAAAATTTCATCTATCAAGAAATCCGTTCTATGGCGCTTTCCAACTTAAAGCCGAAGCTGATCTTCTGGCGCTGTGTTGATTTGATGATCCGAGAGAAAATTCAAATCCCCGGATATAATCGGATTTCCGACATGATTTTGAAAGTATTGCAGTCTCGAAAAGAAGAACTGACAACGATTGCCAGATCAGCTTTGACCCCGGATGTTGAGCAGCTTTTAAATGAGCTGTTTGTGCAAACCGAAACAGATCACGGGCAATCTCAAAATTCTCCGTATAAGCTGACGACGCTGAAAAAGCTTTCTCAGTCCAGCAAACCGGCAAAAGTGAACGAACGCGAAAGTGCCTATGTTGTTGACGGCCTCATGCGCAATGATGTCATCAAGAGCGATATTCATTCTACCGATACGCACGGCTATAGCGAAGCAATCTTCGCCACAACACATATGCTCGGGTTTTCTTATGCGCCGCGGATCAAAAACCTGAAGAAGCAAAGCCTCTACATCTTCAAATCCGGGCAACATGTTGACAAGAGTAACTGGCATATCAAGCCCGACAACTACGTGAACGCCGATCTTATTATCCAGAATTGGGATGATATTTTAAGATTGATAGCAACCATAAAACTCAAGGAAACCAGTGCTTCTGATATATTCAGGCGTCTCAATTCATATTCGAGACAGAACGTTTTATATAAAGCCTTGAAAGCTTTTGGGCAGATCGTAAAATCCTTGTTCATTTTACGTTATATCGATGATGTGCAGCTCCGTCAGGACATTGAAAAACAGCTCAATAAAGTCGAGCTTTCAAACAGATTCACGCGTGCTATTGCCGTTGGCAGTCCACGCGAATTTCTGCATGCTGAAAAAGAAGAGCAGGAAATTGCCGAAAGCTGCAACCGCCTGATCAAAAACTCCATCATCTGCTGGAATTATCTGTATTTGTCACAAAAACTGGCTACGGCTGAAAATGACAATAACAGACAGATTTTACTGAAGGCGATTTCAACGCATTCACCCATGTCTTGGGCGCATATCAACTTGCTTGGTGAATATGATTTCTCGGATGAGAAACTCAAAGACTCCTTCGGCATTAAATCTCCCCAAATGGCGGCTTAGAAAAATTCCTATTGCTGATTTTGTACCTTTGTTGGGCTAGACCCTAAAAGGAAAAGCCAAGGATGCTTTTTATATTGCTGGTGAGAAATTCTATTACAAGAAATTTCCCGCCCCGCAAACCGCCATACCTGTTTCTAAACCAAAACTGAAAGGAGTCAGTAATCATGACTGATACAACAAAAGAACCTGAAAAAGAAAAGCCTGAATATTCCGGTCTTTGGGCCTATATTGACAATAAAAAACGCAATATCGGCTATGCCTATACCACCAAAAACGGCAATCTATGTATCAAGGCCGATAAAATGATGGATAAAACGCAGCTTGGAAGATTACTCACTCAAGGACTTTATGTATTTGAAGATAAGAAGGATTAATTCAGAAATTTTCTGTGACACACTGTCAAAAATAAAAAGTTTGCTTAAAAAGTGAATTTATGTGTATTGTAAAACAAAAGGATAAAGATAAATAACAAGGGATTGATTATGGCTACAGAAAAATTCTCTAACGCTATTTGGATGCTTGATAAGCTATCGACTGAAAACCCGAGAGAAGATAGTATCGGTGATAAAGTTGAAGATGCGTTTACAAATATCAAAAATTTTATTGCTCGGCAGACAGGCGGTGTTCAGGTCATGAACGCCACGGCAATGAGTGCAGAGGAATATGACAGCGCAATGAAATCAACATTGAGTGAATTGAAAACCGAGGCTATCGAGCTCTACGCTCAGATGCTGGAAAACGGTTCCTCAGAAGAAGATTTAGAGCGTTTAAAAACGTTTGCACAGGACATACAAGAATTTGAAGAAAATTACGATGAGCATAAAAACAACCCTGAACACATGAAGAGCCAGATTGCTTCCATGCTGGATTCAGCACATCAGATAAAAGACGGATTACGACCCTCCGATTTTAATATTGATGAAATTGATTTTGCTAATATCGACATCAAACCTGTAGAAATGCCGACTTATACAGCACCAAATACTACAATTGAGATTGATGTGGATGGAGATGGCATTGCTGAATCTATAGAGCTCAAGCCGGTAGAGATGCCGACTTATACAGCACCAAATACTACAATTGAGATTGATGTGGATGGAGATGGCATTGCTGAATCTATAGAGCTCAAGCCTGCTGAAATGCTTGTGGGTCTTCCAGAGGAAGAAGAAATTTCTGATCAAAATATGCTAACAAGAGAGCCAAATTCAATTGAGGAACAACCCGGTGTATATTACGGTATCGGCAGTGAAGATGTTGGTGAGCCTTACTTTGGTCTGGGTGGAGATAATCAGGATACGCCTGCCGAATGGTTAATCTCGTTTGAAGCTGGAGAGTATTCAGGAAGTAACTCTTTGGCCTTAGAATCGATAGAAACTGTACGAGTAGATGAAACATTGCGTGCTAGTTTGCAAAATATTGAACTAAACGAATCATCGCCTCAAATAGCCCTTGGTAAGGATTTGTCCATATAGTAACGTTTCTTCACCAGATAATGTTCATGGGCAAAAAGGAGTTGGTGGCACTTGTCTTCGTTTGAAAACCTTAACAAAGAAATGCGTTGCGGGGTTTTTACCAATTCGCATGGTCAATCCCTTATCGTTTATGATCAAGAGATCACCTCACCTATTCAGTGGGTTGAATACGATAAATCTGACAACCAGCTTTACCTTGTGCATGAAGATGGCATTCCGCAGCCAATGGGTATTGATATTAGTGCTGCTGTTCAAGATCATCTGCTCCATAGTCAAGAAGTTATGTTGGCCAGAGTTTCAGAAAAGAAAATAATTCAACAAAATTTTGTCCCTATCGTTATTAAAGATTACTGATCCCCTCCAAAATATAAATTGCGTATGACTTAGGAGGCTTTTAGTCGACCTAAAATGCAAAAATAATACTTCCTTGATTGTCCTGTAAGTGGGATTAAAAAAAACAGGAATAATCAAGGAAGTATTATTTTTAGGCGTGTGCGCGAAGGGGTTTATGAAGCTTTCAAACATAACCAAACCTTCCTTCCTCATGAATGGCCTCTTGATCATATATAAAGCCTGATTTCTTCTCTAATCAAGGTTGTTTTTTACCCCTCCGGCCCGATTACGGGCGATAAAAAATCCCCCAAAAAGACTTTAACTTTTACATAAAAGTTGAGATACTCTATCCACAGCTTTTGAGAAGATGTGTGCGGGGTGTGCTTATACTGGATTTTCGCTGAGTGATATGGCTTAAAGCCGCAGCAAACAAGGCGTTATCAACTTCTATGTAGACGTTGATCGGAAGAATTTTGCTCCTTAAAACGTATTTTTACGAAACACATGCCCTCATGTTCAGGAACAGCAAAATTTGTCACGCGAGATTCAAGCCGATAAGCGCCGCGAGGTGCAAAAACGCAACCATCCGGCCAAAGGCTCTTCGATCAAGGTCGAGCCGATCAGAGACAGACGCGCCATTGCGGACATTAAGGCATTACTCAAGGACAATCCGCGCAATCTGTGCCTGTTTACGCTTGGCATCAAACCGCCGAAAATGGCGGCATAGAAAAAATCCTATTGCTGATTTTGTACCTTTGTGCGTTTAGACCCGTAGATCAGAACAGCTCCTTCGAATGAAAACAGAAAATACAGTAGTCGTTGAGAACAAAAAATCTAAACATAAACACGGGCGCTCATAATTAATTAGAACCAGCTAACACAAGGGTGGGAAGAAATTTCAGAATACTCTTAGCAAGAGTAGGGTTGAAAATTATAGGAATATAAGCATAGTGCTTTTGTTCTCTAATAGAATTATGTTTAATAGGTGGGGTTTGTAGTTTTCAATTTATACGTCATTTACGTTTTTGTCTAGCCGGTATCACCATTCTCTACGTGGTCATTGGACTGCCACACTATTGCTTTGGA
>Ga0316209_1002787_pt1 | contig 13142 bp, 10 predicted proteins | sample 6monopyrite_MG_FD_204945 | JGI IMG/M metagenome (GOLD analysis project Ga0316209, IMG submission 204945) | Microbial mat bacterial communities from mineral coupon in-situ incubated in ocean water Damariscotta River, Maine, United States -... | ecosystem: Environmental > Aquatic > Marine >...
CAAGTGCAACGACGAAATGCTGGACGACAAGTTCGCGGCGACGGGGGTTGTACTCTTCGGCGGCAACGGGGTCGCGCTGAACCTCGGGCAGAAGGCGGAAGCGAAAGGTCTGACGGTCATGCGGGTTTTGGACCCGGCGAAGAAGGCGTCGCAGGATTGAAGAGAGGGGGTCGCGCTTGGCGCGGCCCTTTCGTCATGTCTCATGGCGCGTCCGGTCGGTTACGCAAGATCGACAGGCTGCGGCGTCCAGCTCCGTTATCCCTCTACCCGGTCCGTCAGAGTACGGCCCATCCGCATTGGTGCGGGCTGGGGATGGTGCGCACCTCACGCACATCGTCAGCGGGGCAAGACGCGAGGGGTCGAGACGTCTCACTTGAGGCTGAAGACTTGCGCGTCCCTCGGGTGGTGTTTCGGAATATCGCATCCACGCGGGCGGGCTCCGTCAGCACCCCGGCCAGGCTCGGCGGGACGCGGACGCGGATGGTGGCGGCTGCGTGATGGCAAGGCTCATCCGGGTCTCTCCTTTTTGCTCATTGATGTGGATCGCACGGGGTCGGCCCAATCGTGCCCTCAGCTCACGCTTCGGCAAGCACAAATACGGCTTCCACGGCTGGCCGCGGACCCTCCGCATTTGCGCTTGCGACCGGGCCTCTTGCCCCCGTGCCGGGTGATCCCCATCGCAACAAGGAGTAACCCAAATGACCAACCACTACGTCGCCACCGTCCCCGTCAAGTTCACCGATACCGATGGCCAGGAGCGCACCCGTTTTCAGCGCGTGGGTGCGATGTTCCGCAACACCCGCAACGGGGACGGCTCGGAGTTCTTCAGCCTCAAGCTCGACTTCCCGGTCGCGGTCTCGGAGCTGGTGATGTTCCCGCCGAGCGCGAAAGATCCCCAGGACTAAATCCTCTGACGAGGATGGGCCGCCCCAGGACGATCTTGGGGCGGCCCGATCCCTGTTCCAGGGATGCCGGTCCCTACGCGTTCAACGGACGCACTCCGCCCGGAATGATCAGGCCGCGACAGACCGGCCAGTCAGCCTCAAGGGGGCCATCCACAAAAACCTATCGGCCAAGGCCTCCCGGTTTTTGCGGCAGAGATTTGGCAAGCCAAATCTGGCCCTCCTTGACCCTGCCTGTCCGCCCTGTCGGAGGGGTTTGCGCCCGCTCGCGGTTCCGTCCGAACACATGGGTGTTCGGCCAGACCCTCGGGCGGTGCTGGAGAAGGGGCCTTTGAAGCTGGAGGCTGTGCTTGTGGTGAGGGCGGCAGAGCCGCGTCCCTGCGGGCCGCGGCGCAAAGCGGACACCAAGGCTGCCTGAGCCTGAATGCGACGTAAGTATATAATTGACAGCTTGGTATATTTTCGTAAGGTAAGGGCAGCCTTGGTGGAAGGTGGCAGGAAATAGGGGGTCTTTCTTCCGCATGTCCCGAACAAAACGCCTGACAGAGATCGAGAAGATGCAGATCGTCCGCGAGGCCGTGGAGGGTGTGTCGACGTCCGAGCTGGCTGTGAGGTTCGGGGTTACATCGCGCGCCGTGCGCTACGTCTTGAAAGCCGATGCCGAGCGCCAGACGGATGCCGCAATTCCGGTCTCAGCGGTCAGTGTGAAGGTCACGGCCGCGGAGCTTGCGGCGCTCGACGAGGTGCTGGCCGAGGCCGGGATCGAGAGCCGGGCCGAGGGGTTGCGGCGGCTCATTCAGGCGGCGGGTGGCGTGTTTGTCCCGGACGCGCAGATGGCGGCTGAGATGGCGCGCTATCGCGCCTCGCTGCACGAGGTCGGCAATGGGGTCGCGCAGATCGCCAAGCAGATGACGCAGGCCAACCGGCGGGGGCAGGGGGCAGGGGGCAGCACGAGTGCCGAGTTCACTGAATTGCGCCTTGCACAGATGCGCGGGCTGGCGCGGTTCATTCTGGATTCCGCTGACGAGATCGACCTGCTGCTGCGGCGTCGGCGCGACGTCATGCAGCTGGAGGCCACGGCCGCGCTGAGGGAGTTTGCCCATGCGGCTGAATGATGCTGTCCATGCCGTCACGGGCGAGGTCTTTCGGGATGGCTGGAGTCGCGTCCGGGGCTCGATGCAAGGGCTGCACGTGGCCAAGCAGACCCAGCTTGTGCGCGCGGCAGCAGGGCATCGGCCGGCGGTCTTCAAGGCAATCCGAAGCGGGGGCACGCACACGAAATCGCAGCTGATGAACCAGCTCGATTACCTCACGACCAAGTCCACCCATATCGTGGACAGTAGCGGGTTCCTGGATGGCAAAGCGAAGCTCGAGGCGGGTGACATCAAGGATCTGACCGAGCGCTTTGCCAAGCGGTGGGATGCGGGCTTCAAGCCCAAGCTCGGACAGACCACCCACATGCTCATGTCCTTCCCCATCGGCACGCGCGGCGAGGATGTGCGCGACATCGCGACGGATGTGGCGGAGCGGTTTTTCCAGACCGACGAGGGGCATTTCGACTACATCATCGCAGTGCATGAAGACCGCGATCACCCGCATGCGCATCTGGTGCTGAACCGTCGCTCGCAGGAAGGCGAGTTCTTCTTTCTGGGGCGCAACCATCGCTTCAACTATGACGACTTCCGGCTCGCCATGGTCGAGGAGGCCGAGAAGTACGGCGTGCGGCTGGAAGCCACGCGGCGGGTGGAGCGCGGCGTCGTGCATTACCCGGCCCGGACCAGCGAGATCTACGCCGCGAAAGAAGAGGGTCGCGCGCCCCGCGAGCGCGAACGTGTGGGGGCCGACCTGACCCGGACGCTGGCGGAGATCGCCAACACCAGAACCGTCTACCATTCGCTTGCCGCGGAGGCCTCCCGGGAGACCTCCGAGGTCCGCGAAGCTCGAGAGAATATTGCCGCAGCACTTTTTCGCGCGGGCGAGGTGCTGGCGCATGGCGGGCAGGTGGACCGAACAGGAGATGTGTATATGGCCGAGGATCAAAGTTTTGAGGATCTGAGAAGCCTCTATGCGGAAAAGCTCGCGCGGGTGCAGGGCATGATCGCCGACAAGTCCGACGCGGAACGTCCCGCGCTGGAAAAACGCCTCATCGAGATCCAAACGCAGGTCCAGCACATGCAGCCTCTCGGTTTGCGATCATCCACGCTATCAGACGCCCCCTCGGAGGGTGGGATCTATTCCGAGGCGAACATCGACACCAGTCAGCTGGACCGTCTGGCCGAGACGGACTTGCGGTCGCGCATAGACACTGCCCTGCGCGGCACCGGGATCAGCACAGCGGAAGTGGTCGCCCGGATCGAGACCGGGGCCTCGAATGCCGCGCTTGAACATCAATGGATCGCCAATGATCTCTCCAAAGTGGCTGAGGCGCGCGATCTGAACCTCGAGCGTCGCGCTGATCTGGAACAGGCGCGCGACATTCTCAACGATGTCCATGTCGAGCTTGGCACGCTGCTGGAACGGGATAACGTGCTGCGCCGGGACGGTGTCGTGGAGGAGGACGCGGTCAGCGAGCGGTTCCACTATCACGAGGACGCGGTGCGGGAGATGGAAGGGACAATCCGTCATGAGATGCGCGCCGAGGGTTTGACAACGCAGGAGATCGAGGACCGGGACTGGGAGGTGGCCTCAAAGGCGGAGCGCCGGATCGAAACAGAGCAGCGCGCGTATCTCGAGGTACATCCGGAGCTGCTCGCACGTCCTGGCGATGTGATCGACCGGTCCGAGCCCTACAGGGAGACCATCACCGACGCGGCCCGCGCCAGCGAGATCACCCGCGAGGTCGACCGGATCATGGAGGCACGCGACCTCCGCACGCCTGTTGCAGATGCGGTCGCGGATGACGTCTCGGAGCGCTATCCGGACATGCCGTCCCACCTCGCCCGCGGGCTCGGCGCGACCTATGCGGCCGTTGTGGAGATACGCGACACGGAGGCCATCAATCAGGTCCGCCGCGAAACCGAGTTGCGCGACGGGCTTGGGTTTGGCACGCGCGACGCACTCCTCGCAGCCCGCGGTGAAACTGCACCGCAGTTTGACCGGTCCGACCGCCTCGCAGGCGAGATTGCGCGCGTCCTGGACCATGAGCGGGCGGGAGAGTTGTCCGCGCCCTTCGAGACCGAGGCGGAGCGGGACGCCTTCCGCGAGGAGATCGCGCGGGTGCTGGATGACCGCCAATTGGGCCGCCTCACATCCGGCGATGCCGATGCGCTGGACAAGGTACTCGAGGACCGCCTCGACCGGCTCTATGTCGCCAAGGTCTATCTGCAATCGGATGCAGCGACGGCCAACACGGAGGCCTTGCGCCAGGTGGTCGATGATCTCGCCGACGCTGAGTATGAAAAACAGCGCGCGACAGACGTGGATGGCGAAACCGAGCGGGGACAGGTCCATTGAGCGCCGCCATGGGAAAAGCGCGGATCGCAACAGGGGTCTTTCTGGTAACGCTGGTGACCGGGGCCATGGGCTATACCATCGCCTCGGCGGTGCTGACCTACCAGGATCTCGGGTTTGGGGCCGAGATCGACTTTGCCTATATCGCGCAGAACTATCTGGCGATCCTGGACCGCCGCCCGGAGGATGCCCAACTTATTCACCTGATCATCGGCAGCTTCGCCGCCGCCGGCCTGATGCTGAGCCTCGCCCTCTCAGGCTCGGCCCTCACACGCTTTGGCCAGACCCATTGGCAGTCTGCGCGCGAGATGAAGGCCAACGGGTTCTTCGGCAATCCCGGGACCGGGTTCATCCTAGGCAAGCTGGGGCCGCCGGGCTCCCGCGCCAATTACATTTGCTCGAAAGTCTTCCCGCACGCGCTGATCGTGGCCCCCACCGGGCGCGGCAAGACCACAGGCTTCGTCATTCCGAACCTGCTGACCTGGCAAGGCTCCGCCGTGACGCTCGATGTGAAAGGCGAATGTTTCGAAGCCACGGCGCGACACCGCGCAGCCCAGGGCGACAAGGTCTATCGCTTTGCCCCCACCGATTGGGAGGGCAAGCGCACGCATCGCTACAACCCGCTCCTGCGCATCTATCAACTGAAAGATCCCGCGCGCCAACAGATGGAACTGCAGCTCCTGGCGACGCTCTTCCTGCAAAGCGACAATGACCGGGTGCAGGGGCTGCTCAAAGGCGGGATCGATCTCTTCGTGGCAGCAGGCCTGTTGGCCTTCCAGCGCAAGCGCCCGACCTTGGGCGAGATCTACCGCATCGCGGCCTCGGGCGGGAACAAGCAGAAGGAGTATTTCGCGCGGGGCCACGAGGTCGACAACAGGGCGGCCAAGCTGATCTTCACGCGGCTGGCTTCGACCAACAACGATACGCTGACGTCTTACGTTTCGCTCCTGATGACCTCGGGGCTCGATCAATGGCAGAACCCCGCGATCGATGAGGCGACGGCGGTGTCGGACTTTGATTTCCGGACGATCCGCAAGAAGCCTTTTTCAGTGTATCTCGTGGTCCAGCCGCTGATGGTGAAGCCGCTCGCGCCGCTGATCCGGCTGTTTTTCTCCGACCTGCTCTCCGCCATGCAGGAAAGGGATCCCGGGCCAGACGAGCCGTGGCCCGTGATGATCATGCTCGACGAGTTCAATCGCCTCGGAAAAATGCCCATCGTGGTCGAGAGTATCGAGACCCTGCGGACCTATCGCGGCCATTTGGCTGTGGTCACGCAAACCATCCCCGCCCTCGATGAAATCTACGGCGAGAACACCCGCCGCGCGCTGCAGGGCAACGCGGGCGTGAAGCTCTACCTCACGCCCTCGGATGAAAAAACCGTTGAGGAGCTGAGCAAGGCGGTCGGCAAGACCACGAAGACTGTCATCACGCGCTCGCAGTCCATTGGCAAAAACCCCTTTGAAGGGCGTAGCCAATCCACGCGGACTGAAGAGAGCTCTTTGTTGCCCGAAGATGAGGCGCGCCGCCTGCCGCTCGATGAAATTGTCATGGTGATCGATGCCCAGATGCCGGTCCGCGCGAAGCGGATCCAATATTTTGACGATCGGCTGTTCAAGGCGATCCACGCGGCACAGTCAGGGGAGTTGCCGTTCCCGGAGCCGAGGGGAGGGGAGCCGCAGGGCAATCTGCCGCTGAGTGTGCGAGCCATGCCGATGACTCCACCCGCGAACGGACCAAGTGGACCTGACGCCGCCGTGGAAAATTCAGCTCAGGCTTCTGGGGGTCATCTGTCACGCCAAACTGACGGCGTTTCAAAGAAAACCGCGCCCGCCGTTCAAGCTGTCATCGCAGAGGAGCAGCGGCAGATGGAGATGGATTTTGTGGGGCAGATCGTGGATGCGGAAGCTGCGAGCGTTGTTGATGAGGCGCAGATGCGCTCCGCCGTTGATGGCCTGGACGACATGGAAGAGATGCTGCGAGAGGAGGATGGTGAAAAGCTGGTTGCTCGATAGGGTGGTAGGCATCGCCTGTCTGTCAGGGAGGGCGGAAAGCGGAAGTTCGCTGTGGGTGCAAACGCCTTTCAGTCCTTCTCGAAAGCAGACTTTGGCCTCGAAGCTCCATCAGGCTCAAAGTCGCCAAGCATGGTATTCATCTCGCATCGCGGCAGTGCTTAGGTCACCGTGAAATTCAGCTCACGATAGAGTTGGAAGTCATTCACCCAATTGACCCCGAGATCGTCACATGCATCCGGCAATTTTGTCGACCCAAGACGCTTTGTCCGTTTTGACCTCTCGCGCGTCACCACCGTTCGGTTATTGGGATCGACGAGCGCGTAGGCAGCCAGAAATGGGTCCTTGCCATACTTGGTATGCTCTATGTCATCGAAGGCTGCATCGGTCCCCTGATATCCATCGTTAATAACCCGTTGGACTAGCTCGGGATTGACTTCCTCATCAAGGATCAGAGCCGCTTTTATATCAGGATCATTGATCCATTGGACGTGAAGACCATCGCCAGTGAATTCGTCGTGAACCTCCCAAGGCATCTTGATGGACCCGGCTTCTGCTTGAGCTTGCACCCAATCCCAGAACGGCCTCACTCTGTCGACCGGATAGAAGGTCTCATGGGCCTCGATCAGCGTGTTAGCGTCGAGCAGATACATCATGAGGCATGGCCGTTGCCCTGCACATTCTTCCGCCTGACACTCTCTACGAAGTTAAAAAATCCCGGAATCGAAATGGCTTTGGCCCCAAGCAACCGTGCGGCATTGGTGTGGGTCAGGTTGCGTTCTTTGAAATTGCGGTGCACGACATTGACCAACGCATGACCAAGATTGTGGTACTTGATGACGTAGCCCGATGGGCCACGGTCATTTTCTTTCTGCTTGGCCTTCTCTTTCTTAACGTTGGCCAACCACCTTTGGTGATACTCTTGGCGCAAGGTTTGATAAGCCCCGCTGGTCAATTCCCCGGTGCGTTGAAAACGATAGGCCACCATCGGTTCACTGACCGACCAGCGGCTTGCGACAAGATCGATGCAAACGCGTGCGGCTTCGATGTCGTCGGCGCCAAATTTGACACCGGCCTTGCGAAAGTAGCCCTCTGGCAAAAGAAATTCGCCGGCCACGTCGTTGCAAAATCGCTCAATCCTGGCGTTGTCTGTCGTCGGCTGCTCCGTAGAGACACTGCCGCTCACACCGGTCTGCCCCAGGAAAACATGGGCAAGCTCATGGATCAGCGTAAAAGCGCGCGCGGGTCGTGCGTCCTTTGCGTTGATCACAACAAAGGGTGCCACGGGATCGGCAATAGCGAACCCACGAAAAACATCGGCACCAATCGAGAGTGTGTGGTGGCCCAAGTCACCAAGCACTAGGACGAAGACACCGGCGTCTTCTGCTGCAGCGCGAAGCCGTCCAAACAAGGCACTGGCGTCACCCTTCCGCAAGGAAATGTCGGTGTGATCAAATGCCAAGGCATTTGAGATCATCTCGACCACCTTGGCGACGCTAAGGCCGATGTCTGCCGATCCAACAAAATCAGGGGCTTCGAAGTCCTCTTCATCAAGAAGGATATCTCGGACGAGCTCTTGCCGGGCTTTCACATCACGCAAAAGCGCGTCCAACATGCCGTTGTCACGTTGACCACGTGCATCCGGCGTTTGGCGAAAATCCTGACCGCGCTGACCAGTCTTTGGCGGTTCGGCCAAGTAAAAGGTGACCATTGGCCGTTTGTAGACGTTAGCGAACTTGGCCAATTGATTGCGTGTAGGCTGCTTCTCGCCAGCTTCCATGGCAGCGAGCTTTTCCGCAGCAGTGCTTTTCGACGAGTTACCGAAGCCCAATTTGCGCGCCGCATCCTCAACGTCAAATCCGGCGGATTGACGTGCCCAAGTGAGGATTTCAGGATTGACGGCGATGGACATGATTTCGTTTCAAAGGTCTGATTTGTCATCTACACTTATGTTAGTCTGAGGCTTGATCCTAGGCCAAGTTGGCTTGGTCATGCGGAAATCAGGCAAGTGTGAGGTGCAAGACTCGCCTCTGAAGTGATGGGCACCTTAGTCGACGATCCTGCTTTGCCCTGTCTCACTGCTAGAATAGTGCTGCTTTACGCTGGTGGACATCTTGCCGATGTCTCGTTTGGCATGCCGCACTGCAGCAGCACTCCCAGTCATCAGATGGCCGCAAAGGGCCGTGGTTGCCATTCTAAGGTGCGGTTATGGGCGGTGGTTTTCTTCGCTTGCCCGACAGCGCATTGCCCGCAATCGCCGCGAGCAGAACTGTACCGCCAATCAGGGTGTTTACGGACGCGGTTTCCCCTAGAAACAGCCAGACCCAGAGTGGGCCGAGCAGCACTTCGGCCAGCGACAGCAGAGCGAGTTCTGCGGCGGGTAAGCTGCGCGAGCCCAGTGTATAGAGGATAAGTCCGGCACCGACCTGGAATACCCCCATGCCCATTGCAATGCAGCCATCACTGGGGCTCAGCACGAAGGAGAGCCCAAGGCCCAAGCATATGGCCGAAGTGATGACGATCGCAAAGAGTCCCGACAGGAACACCGCGGGCAGCATTTCCCCTGTGCGGCCCCACCGCAACGCCACGGTGAAGACTGCAAAACCGAATGCCGAACCGAGCGCGGCAAGGCTGCCTTTCAGGGCGACGCCTCCGGACTTGTCGGCGACCATGATCCCGATCCCGCCGATTGCGACGGCGATCGCTATCCAGGTTGCGGCGCGGACAGGTTCTCGCAACACGATCCATCCGAGTACCGCAGCCATAAACGGTGCTGTCGCGAACAAAAGCATGGCATTCGCGACCGAGGTGTTCTGGATCGCGTAGATCCCGCCCGAATAGGCCGCAACCAGTGAAAGCCCCGCGATGATGGCAGGGGCGCCGATGCGGCGGATCTGAACAAACGGGCTTTCCCCAGACCGCACGCGGATAAGCACGTAAAGAAACAGCGACATGCTGATCGACCGATAGAGCAGTATTTGCCACACGACAGCATCTTCGATCAGGCGAATGCCAAGGCCGACGGTCGACCACAAGACCCCCGCCGCAAAGACGAAGAGCACACCGTACTTGTGGGCATCCGCAGTGGAAGGGGCTGGCGCAATGGATGTCATGTCGACCTAATCTAGGAATTCACTTCGCCCAGGTTAATGTCTTAGCCAGAGCTTTGATCACTCATTAGCGACACCGGTACAGGGTGCTGCACACATTCATTCCAAACCAAGATCGCTGCATGTTTCACGAATGACTGTTATGGCGACGCGGAATTGCAGCTCTTGAAGTACGGACGAAAATTCGGCAACGGGCCGTCATTTCCCTCGCCAGCGATGAATTGTTTTTGCAAGATCAGGACCTGCGCTCCATCCCCAAGCAGCACCAATAGCCGTAAAGACAAGTACACCTGCAATCGCACCAAAGATTCCGCCGACAATGCCAGTTCCAGTACCTACAATGAAGCCGATAGCTCCGCCAACGAGGCTACCCAATACTCTTGTTTTCATTCTATCCTCGCAATTTTCTGCAACCTAGCGACCATGTCCGCAGTCTGGAACCCGCATTACAGCAAATGATCAGCGTTAAACGGCAGTTCAGGACCGTTTCAGGCACATCTCGCTATCGTCATCGCCCCAAAATTTCTGTGGCATTCGCATGAGTTTACCGACGGACCCTAAATGAACCCGACAGAAATCGCAGACGCCCTGGAAAAAATCGCTACTCGTCAAGACGACGGCGGCGAGTTTCCGTTTGCGTTCGCCGCGGCCAAGCCGTTCAGCTCATTCAAGAACGCAGGTTGCATGAGTACAGGTACGACAGCCAACGCCAGTTGATCGTCAAGGTGGAGCCGGGCGCTTAGGCGTGCTTTTCTATTGAAACAGGTTCGTTCGGAGTAGGGCGCGTGATCCGAGCTCAGAAGAAGGTGACCTCCCGCAGGCCTTGAAACGCGCCTTCTTTGAACGAGCCAGCTTTATGCAGCCGCGGGAAATCTGGAAGCCTGTCTACCTCGACTAACGGAAGCAAAATGTCAGCGCTGAACCATGGCATTTTCGCGCACCGGCTTTCATCATACATCTTCGAAAGTGCCCTTCCGACCGCATAAGCGCCGGCCAAGTCAATTTTGGAAACGCGTGTTCGATTCCCAGGGAGCAGGCTCCCAGTTGTCGATTTGCCACCAACATTGAAATAGATCAGGTCATGGCCCCACCCGAGGCGAATGACGTGTGTCCGGTCGGACCGTTGGATTGAAACTCCCGGAAATAGGTCTCTGACCCAAACCTTATGTTCATCGCACCAGTCGAGGGCTGCCTTCAACATCGCTACGCCGCCTAGGTCTTTCTTCCAGATCGGACATAAGTGCTGAAACCCGGCGAATTTGACCCGCTTCTCACTTCTGATGTCGTTAGCAACGAAATCGCCTTCGCGTGTGACCTTTGGAGACCACATTTGCTCTTCGAGCGCGGCTGCGTCCTCCAAACCTATGTGCATGTCATCAATCGCAACTTTGGTATTCGCAGAAATGGCTCTGTGTCGTGCTTCAAGCAGTGTGATTGGCGGTAACGGTTTCCTCGGGTGTTGGTCGAGGATCGAAGGCCCATTGGGTCGAACGATTTCGTCAGAAACATCAACTGGTCTGTCCGTTTTTACGTCGTGGTCGACGAGCCAAAGGTACGGTGTCCCGAGGTCCATAGGATCATCATTCATGAGCGAAAGATGTGGCAGACCCTTTTTCAGGAACGCCATGATTTCCCGCGTATCCTGACGTTCCGCGCCCATGAGCCGCCCTTGAAAGGTTTGCCGATCTGAATTGCTTTGGCGGGCTTTCAGTGCGTTTTCTATGCGCTCACGTTCGATATCGCTCAGCTGGCGTCGTAGATACGCGATAGAAACATCGACGTCACCGTAGTCGTCTCGCTCCTCAAGCGCGCTGCCGAATAGCTTCAAGGTGATGCGCTGCAGGCGATCGGAATCGCCGTTGATGACCTTGGCCCGGGCGAGAAGTTCAGAAATGATGGTCTGAACCTTATCGCGCCCGATACGCTTTCGCTTGGGTTCCAGTGCGAGGCGAGTCCCATTCGGCGTTAGCTGCCAATAAAACAAACTGTCAAAGATGTCGGCAGGCTCCAAGTACCCAGCCTCGGCCATCTGGCGCAAGATGAGGTCAGCATGATGGGCATCGCAATCCAGGGTCCGTATTGCCTCTTCAAGCCCGACAGATCTTCCATTGATTGCTGAGCGCAGGACTGCTTGGACCAGCTCCAATGGTACCGTTTTTACTGGCGAATGCTTATGGGACCCTCGCTCATTCATTGTTCAACGGCGTCGCAGAAAAAAACCTCATCAACGCCTCCCCAACCTTCCCAAACGAGCCAGCTGCGCCATCATTTGCGATCCGGTTCCGGTGGATGGACTGCCCCCTGCAGGTGTCACATTTGCCATTCCCGGCCGTTGCGGCATTTGTTGGGCCCCAAAGAACTGCCGTGCTCTGAGTGCTGCATATTCGGCTCCACTGGCACCACCAACAAGATACCGATTGTAAGCCTGCTGATTGCCCATCGCAGCGCGCGCAAAGCTGTAGCTTCCTGCCAAGCCCCCAGACAGCGCTGGCATCATAATGTTCCCTGAGATCGCGCGAACGATGAACGGCGTGGCGATGATGAAGCCCTTGGCCATGAGGACCATCATGAAGAAGGGGATGAGCGCGCCTATATTTGAGGCCCCTTCCGGGTCGCCGAGTTCACCAATGAGGGCGGATGATACACCTGTGATTGTTGCGAATACGCCAGCCACGACGATTGGGTAGAGCGCAAAGGAAACTAAGGCCGACAGCCAGCGTGCGAAGTAGTCTTTTGTCACTTCAAAGAGTGTCAGGAAAATCATCACCGGCGCGATCCCGATCAGAAGCGCGATCATCAGTCGGGAGGCCACGAGGATGAAGGCGGCTAGTCCGCCAAGGATCGAGAGCAGAAGCACACCGACGATGTCGAGCATGGCACCTGCCATCCAGTTGAGCTCTGATCCGGCGGCATTGAGGTAGTCGCCGAGTTCCGCGATCAACCGGTCGAATTCTTCTGCGAAAGTTCCAGAAGGGCCGGGAGTTCCACCACCAACCGAAGCAACAAGCGCTCCTGCAATGCTGTCGATGCCGGCAAGGATGGCGGAGGAGAGGGCGTTGAACTGCACCCAGTTGGTCGCGAATATTCCAATCAACCCGATCTTGACTGCCAGCCAGAAGGCCGTGCGGCCGTCCATCGCCTTGTATTGGTAGATCATGTTCAGGAAGACGAGTATCACCACCAGCGTTGTTCCCAGGACGAGAAGCGTGCCGACCGTTGCCGCGACCGATCCGAACTGGGTTTCGGCGGCAGTGTCGAGATAGCCCTGGGAGGTTTCAACGAAGTAGGTGACGACACTCATCGCGGCCCCGCCTTACCAATTGCCTGCGGCGTCGCAGATTGCTTTCGCTGCAGGGCGGGCGGCGTTGGCGCGGCGGTTGTAGGCGTCCGAGGCCTGCAGCATCGCCCATCGTTCGTCACTCGCGTGGACCTCGCGAAACACCGCTTCGGCAGCGGCCCAGGACGGGAACCGGATTTCGCAGGCGCAGCTGACGGTCTCGACAATCCGCTCGAGGTTCTGGGCGCGGTAGATGTCTTGAACCAACACGCGCTGATAGGCTTGGCGCAGGGGGATCTCCTGCATCCACACGGGTTCAGCGGGCCGGTCTGGACAGACGTCGAAACTGCGCTCGAGGGTCGGCGCGAGATTGCGCTCAGCGAAGCCGGGTGCC
>Ga0316209_1002789_pt1 | contig 13137 bp, 14 predicted proteins | sample 6monopyrite_MG_FD_204945 | JGI IMG/M metagenome (GOLD analysis project Ga0316209, IMG submission 204945) | Microbial mat bacterial communities from mineral coupon in-situ incubated in ocean water Damariscotta River, Maine, United States -... | ecosystem: Environmental > Aquatic > Marine >...
GTAAACCACCAAGATCAACAGCGTTGCCATGGCTATAAAGTATGGTGTACTTAGATGTCGGGTTTTCTATATGTTTTAAGATAATTTTATTAGTGTCTGTATTATCCGTGGCATTAACAGAATTAACAGTGATGTATTGTTGAGATAAGTTATAAGATGGCGCCTGTGGAAGAAAAATAAGCTGATCGCTAAGCGCAAAACCTATGCCAACAAGAGCCACATAAGCGAGGAAAAGCACAGAGAATAATTTTTTTATGAAAAATTTCATATGATTGGCTATGATTAGTAATTAACTTTATAGATATATCTTAGACATATTTAGTTCGCACTATTACGAAAACATACAAAAATGACAGATTCAACAAAACAATCCGCTATCTTATTAATTCACTGTCAGGATAAACCGGGCATCGTTGTCGCTATTACTGATTTTATCCATAATAATGGCGGTAATATTCTATATCTTGATCAGCATGTTGATGGTGAGCAAGGTGTTTTTTTTATGCGAATAGAATGGCAGCTGGAAAAATTTGCTATTCAGCGCGATAAAATAGCGGAATATTTCGAGACACTGGTTGGTTCACGTTACCAGATGACATCACAGTTACATTTTTCAGATACAAAACTGCGCATGGCTTTGTTTGTATCAAAGATGTCACATTGTTTTTATGATTTGCTGGCGCGTTATGAATGTGGCGAACTCAATATTGATATCCCCGTCATTATTAGTAACCATGCCGACCTGCAACATGCTGCCGAAAGACTGGGCATCGAATTTCATTGTATCTCGATTAATAAAGAAAATAAGCAGCAACAGGAAGAAAAACAGAAAGCTTTATTACAACAACATAACATCGACTTTATCGTACTGGCCAGATACATGCAGGTTTTAAGTGATGATTTTGTTAAAGACTTCCCGCAAAAAATCATCAATATACATCACTCTTTCCTCCCCGCTTTTCCTGGCGGCCGCCCTTATCATAGTGCATACGAGCGTGGCGTAAAAATTATTGGTGCCACCAGTCATTATGTCACCGCCGAGTTAGATGCCGGCCCGATCATCGAGCAAGACGTGGTGCATGTTAGCCATAAAGATTCGATAGAAGATATGGTGCGTATTGGTCGTGATCTGGAGAAAATCGTACTAGCTCGTGCTGTTCGTCATCATGTTCATCATGATTTGCTGGTATATGAAAATCGTACGGTGGTTTTTGAATAACCTGGCATTGTCAATTATTGACACATCATGCCGCCCAGAAAACCAGTTCTATAAAGTAAAACTCACTCCATGAATGCATCAAAAGTTTTTTCTTAATCTAAATTTATTTAGATTGGTTCTTATCGTGCCCAATAACATCTAAGCATTTATACACCATGCTGCGCACAGTTTATAAATGCTTAGATGTTAGGTCACAAGGAGATAAAATTGAAGCTAATATCTATAAAGCTAGTTCTATATATTTCTACTATATTAGTATCACCTCAGTATGTTTATGCTGAAAGTAATAATTCTACAAAAATTAGATTCGATGGCGGATATTTCATAAAAGAAAAATATAACTATCATAGAGGATATCGTTTCTTTGAAGACGGGTCGGTAACGGGAGCTACTGTTGTCCGACACCCTAAAAATGATTTAGATTCATTTAAAAAAAATGATAGATTGCAAAATAATGGAAAATACTTTCTCAAAGGTAATAAGCTAAAAATAAACATGGTTTTTTCTAGCCTCTTAAAAAGAGAGTATCTCGGGTCTGTCAATAATGACACTGTCACATTAAGCTGGATTAATCCAAAAGACAATAAAACTATAACTGAAGAATTTGAATTTATAAAAATGTATTCAAAGGGAAAAGGCAAGCAATCATTATGGTCTGATAAAAAGAACTGCAAAGATGAAGGGGCCTCCATTATTTCTATTATTTCGTTCAATAATTCATACAAAATATTAGCATGTGTAAAGTACGGCTGCAGAATAGCTGTTCCAGGATTTGGAAAAAGAGAGCAACCTTATAATTATAAACTGGACCCAAGATTGAACTGGATAAATGATACTGAATTTGAGTTAAAAATAAAAAACAAAATGATACATTTTTATAGTTGCAATCTTAAATAAACATCCTTGATAATGCGCCTAAGTAAATGAATGTACCTAACAATTAAATCAACCTGACATTATTTCTTGCGGCCTGCCTTATAGGCCGTGAGTAATAATGGTCAGGTTATTAAGGCGTTGAGGCTGTAGAAAAACTTTAATTTGGTACAACATAAAAATAGAAAGAGATATAGGTAATTTAAATTAATTAGCCTACGCGCAAACCCTATTTATCTTAAAATCTATGCATATAGATTCATAGTAAGTCAGAGGACAAATGTTATATAGATTTAAGCTTTTGTGCTTTTTTTCTAAACTCCCCCAATTCGTAAATTTTGGGGGTTTTCTACAGTCTCGTTATGTGCAAAAAACTAAATAAGAAAATATGAAATATTTAACATTAATACTAACGTTAGCAATAACAGCCTGTAGCAACTCAGATAGTGTAAGTGTAAATGAAAAAATAGCAGCACTTAATGGTACATGGGTCGGCGTTTGTATAGTGGTATATAGAGATGGCGGTCCATCAGGTGAATACGCAATAAATACATATAATTTTAGCAATGGCAACTACACAAGTAACTTTACACTATATTCTGATAAAGACTGCGTAAGTGAGTCATCAATAGCAAAAGAAGAAATTGGTATAGTAACATTTATTGAAGAAGTGTTAACAGAATCAGGTTTAACTGCAAATAAAGTGCAATTTGAGAGGTTCGATACTGATAGCATAAAACCACCTACTAGCGAAACCATATTATATATAGATAACAATAACCTATATTTTGGCGCATTCTTAGATGATCTAAATGTAATATTCTTTGATTACCCATATATAAAAAATATAAGTAACTAGTATATGTACACCTATCAATCACATAACAAGGCGCTTCACAAATCAGTTAATCATGGCTCACAACAGTCTTCATGTCCTCGATGTTTAGGGCGTGGATATAGAGATGTTATAGATAATAGTAACGATATTATTGGTTCATGTAATGATGAACATAAAAATCGTGAACTGGAATTAGTTAGTAGTTAGTGGTCAATGTTAAGCGTGCTGGCATTCGTTAGTGCAGTGATGTACGGACTAGGCCTATTGCAAGATAGCAATAAGCTGGCTTTCTATGCAAGATGCATATGATTTATGACAGGCTAAAAAGCGTATTAAGCTTGGTAGCGTCTAAAAAATACATATTAACGCCGCATAACAAGTCAATTAACGGCGTAAAAAACACGCTACTAAACGGCAACGATCCCTTAGCCGGGCGCTATATACCTTAACCTTACCAACTATGAAACTAATAAAATGTTTAAATTGCTATTAACTTCTTTCAGTTTAATTTTGTCAGGTGCTGCGATTTCAGGATCATATAAAGCACATGAAAATTATTCATACCATGTTGATTTTGACAACACCCAATCCCAAAACGAAGTACTGGACAATATCGAGAAACAAGTCAAAAACAAAGCAAACGATGAAGAGTTGGAAATTATTTTATTTGGCAAAGGGCAAGCATTATCTCTGAACGCCAATGCATTAAACAATACAAAAATCGAATATGAAAACACTAATGCGGTAATTCAGAAAAAAATATCAGAACTAAATAAAAAAGGAGTAAGGCTTATTATTTGTAAAACACCAACAAGCAATAAACGTCACTACTCAACGAAACGGGCTGACACTACCGTTGAAAAAGAACTTCAACACCTTAAATCTCAGGGCTACAACTGCAATTAAGCTCATCTCAATTTTGATGACTATTAAGTTCCGAAATCACATTTAATATTTACAGGTTAGTGCTTCTGCCAGTGGACAATAGAATTCGCGTAATATTTTACTATATCGTGTTCTGATTCATTCAGGCGAAACAAGTTATCTTTTTCATGCAATAAACCACGGCCTATCAGGTTATCCATCGCTGCACGCAAAACGTTTTCTAGTGCACTCATTGAAATATCAATAGGGGCACCGGATTTTCTCAACTGATCGATTCTATCGGAACACATAGATTTAAGTTCAAGCTCACTTTTCCATTCATCTTTATTGTTAATCAAAACTTCACTTACTAAAGCGATTGGCACGACAGGAATCACCTGTTCGATATTATCCATAATCGAATTTGCCAGTGACTCAACCTGTTCAAATCTATCATCTTTATCTAAGGTACTAAAATCCACATTATTCGCTTCACAATATACTTTTGCAGAAACTGGCTCACCGAAATTAACACTGGCATAACCAAAACGACGCCAACGATTTTTTCGAGATAGCATGGCATTTTTAAATATGAAAGCCACCGTTGTTTTTAATACAAACCAGATACTTCTATTTTTAGCTTTCTTATCCAGACGTCGGACTAAACTTCTGTCTTCGATCACACGGTCATAATTTATACCGACGGGTATAAAAACAATATCTCTATCATTATGTGGATGATAATCTCGCAACATATAATCCAGGAACCCTAAACGCGGATTGCGCAAAGCACCATCTTTGGTTAAGCCTCCTTCAAGGAATACCGCCTGACACACACCGGCACGTGTCGACATGTTCACATAACGTTCAAGAACTTTACGATATAACTCATTGCCTGAATTACGTCGTACAAAAAAAGCACCCATTGCTTTAATCAAAGTTTGTAATGGCCATATCCTCGCCCACTCCCCCACAGCATATGACAATGTGGTTTTTTCTGCCACGAGAAAAGACACCAGAACATAATCCATATTGCTACGATGATTCATTACAAACACGACACTGGCATTTGTATCGCTCTGAGCTATTTTATCGTTATCATAAAATCCAACACGGACACGGTATACCAGGCGAGCTAATTTTTTTGCCAGCCAGTAACCGATACGAAAATAAACATAGGCATTAAAGGAGGGGATGATTTCTGATGCATACGCATATGCTTTTTGCTGAGCGACAGCAAGTGGCATTTTACGTTCTTCCGCATAGATCTTAATCGCATCAACTACTTTTTCATCAAAGACTAATTGATCAATCAATGCTTGTCGGCGTGTAAACTGGATGGGACGGATTTCGATATCGAGACGCGTATTAATTTCGGAGATGACGCGGTTGACTCGTCGCTTTAAATACCACCGCATACTGGGCAATAAAATACGATCCAGCACCATCACACTGGCGAACAGTACCAGCACTACAAATATCCAGTAAGGCAGTGTAATCGTTTCCATATACACACATATTACACAATCAACTGACAAATTGCCCAACAACAGCTAATATGCACCGCATCAAAATATATTAATAAGGTAGCTATATGAGTAAGTACGATGTTTACGGTCTGGGCAATGCACTGGTCGATATGGAATTTGAAATTAACGATCAATTTCTACAAGATAACAGTATTGATAAGGGCGTGATGACACTGGTTGATGAAAACCAACAACACGAATTAATCAGCCAACTAGATGCATTTGAAGGCAACAAGGCCAGCGGTGGCTCTGCAGCTAACACACTCATTGCTGTTAGCTCGATGGGTGGCTCATCGTATTACTCCTGCAAAGTTGCAGACGATGAACTTGGCCAATTTTATCTAGATGATCTCAAAACAGCCGGTGTTGATTGCAACATGAACGGCAAACACAAAGGCGGAATAACGGGAAAATGCCTGGTTATGATCACACCCGATGCCGAACGAACCATGCATACCTTTCTTGGCGTATCATCAGAGCTTTCACCTTATGAGGTAAGTGAAGATGCGATAAAAAACTCTGGCATCTGTTATCTCGAAGGTTATTTGACCACATCGGAATCTGGCAAAGCGGCCAATATTGCCGCCAGAGAAATTGCACAGGCGAATAATATAAAAACTGCCATTACATTTTCCGACCCATTTGTTGTTGAGCATTTTCGTGATGGCTTCACTGAAACTATTGGTGATGGTGTCGACCTCCTGTTTTGTAATGAGGCGGAAGCGTTGAGTTATACTCAAAAAGATTCAGTTGAAGACGCAGTCGATGTTATTAAAACCTTTGCTAGATCTTTTGCTATCACATTGGGCGCCAATGGTGCACTGCTGTTCGATGGGAACTCTATGACTAATATCGGTGCACACACGGTCAAAGCTGTGGATACTAATGGCGCAGGCGATTTATTTGCAGGTGCATTTATGTACGGTCTGGCACGAGGCATGTCTTTTGAGGAAGCGGGAACATTAGCCAGTAAAGCCTCTTCTATTATCGTCAGCCAATTTGGTCCTCGACTTAAATTAAAGCAATACCAGACACTCAGCGCTTAATAACACTTCACAACAGGCAATCGAATAACTTTCATTTGGCTCGATTGCCTGTCGCCCATTGCCACATTAATACTAGTAGCAATAGATAACTTTTATGGTGAATATCTAATTTATAAATCAGGCTTGCTATACTCAAGCCATGATCAAACCTGTTAACTTTAATCTACTAGTGAAAGTTGTTGCGGCAATACTGTTGTGCACTAGCATCAGCTCAGTTGCTATCGCAGAGCAACAGTCGAAACGCATCGAAGTTTATTCGCTTAGCCAAAATTATTGGGATACTCGCTATGGCGACACTTTAGGCGAAATAGTACATCACCTGTTACCCAACAACCCTGTTAAGCGCGCCTCACTTAAGCAGGGTATTTTGCATTTAAATCCTCAGGCTTTTATCAATGGCGACCCTGAACAGTTACTCGCCGATAAACGCCTATGGTTACCTGGTTACATGAAACAGGCTGATTCAAAAGTAAACCCAGGCACTACGACGGTTGAAAAATTTTCATGGGGAAACATCAAGCGCCAGCGCTAGCTCTTTTGCACAGACCAACCTTTACAACAAACCCCTTTCTGCAAAAGAAACAATGTCATCTCCAATCACAAAGTGATCCAGCACACGAATATCAACCAACGCTAATGCTTCTTTTAATCGTTGCGTAATTTGTTCATCTGCGTGACTCGGCTCTGCCACGCCTGATGGATGATTATGTGCAAAAATTACCGCTGCTGCATTTTTCTTAAGCGCCATTCTTACCACTTCACGCGGATACACACTGGCACCATCGATGGTGCCAAAAAACATTTTTTCAAATGTGATGACACGATTACGATTATCCAGAAACAGGCAGGCAAAAACTTCGTGAGGATAATTATTTAATTTCGCAGTCAAATATTGACGCGTCTGTGCCGGACTGCATAATGCATCGCCGCGCGAAATCTGCTCGAACAGATGACGATTGGCCATTTCTAACACAGCTTGTAACTGCGCATATTTCGCTGCACCTAATCCACGGTGCTGACAAAAATCAGCTTGATTCGACTGCAACAAAGGTTTTAATCCACCAAAACCATCCAGCAGCTGCCGCGCCAGATCAACAGCCGTTACACCTTTACATCCAGTTCTAAGAAATATTGCCAGTAATTCGGCATCTGATAGTGCATCCGCACCTTTCGCAAGCAGTTTTTCACGAGGTCGCTCGGCCTCAGGCCATTGAGATATTGCCATGATTCTTCCCTGTGTTTATGTAATCAATCATTCCGTAATTCGATTGATATTAACGATATCTGGCGTTCTGTGCAAATACACACTGTAAACTGCAGACCGTCTATAGATTCTGCTAAAATGGCTATATGAACACGCTCAACGGAAAACACATTGTTATCGGTATTACTGGTGGCATCGCTGCCTATAAAAGTGCCGACCTGACACGGCGTTTAATCGAAGCCGGTGCCAGCGTGCGCATAGTGATGACGCAGGCAGCGACCAAATTCGTTTCTGCCATGACCTTTCAAGCCCTATCCGGTCATCCTGTTTTTTTTGATAACAATGATAGTAGTGATACTTCTGGCATGAAACATATCGACCTCGCACGTTGGGCAGACATCATTATCATTGCACCGGCCAGCGCCAACACCATTGCCAAACTTGCGAATGGTCGTGCTGATAATCTGCTTACCACTTTATGCCTGGCCAGCGAAGCCATTAAATGTTTTGCCCCTGCAATGAATCGCGTCATGTGGGACGACTTAAGCACACAGACAAACTGCAAAACGCTGACAGATAAAAACTGGCTTCAACTTGGACCAGGCAGTGGTTCACAAGCATGCGGTGAAATTGGTGAAGGCCGAATGTTAGATGTAAAAGATATTCTTACTTCACTAGGGCAATGTTTTAAAGCAGGTGAACTGCAAGGTTTAAATATTGTTATAACAGCAGGCCCCACTTACGAAGCTATCGACCCGGTTCGTTTTATCGGCAACCGCAGTTCTGGGCGCATGGGTTATGCAATAGCTGGTGCAGCTATTGAAGCGGGTGCAAACGTAACTCTAATCAGTGGCCCCTGCCATCTTGCCGCACCTGAAACATTAAATCTTATTGCCGTCGAATCTGCGAATGAAATGCTGCAGGCTGTTTTAGCTTCTATCGACGATTGTCACATCTACATTTCGACTGCCGCCGTTTCAGATTATCGCGTTGATAATATTGCAACACAAAAAATAAAAAAGACTGAGCAGCAACTGACACTACAATTAACTAAAAACGTAGATATTATTTCAGCTGTGGCCACTCACAAAACGCGCCCTTATGTTGTCGGCTTTGCAGCTGAAACAGAAAACGTAGCAGACAACGCCAAAGATAAATTAATACGAAAAAACTTAGACATGATAGTTGCCAATGATGTTAGCGCTACCGCCGATGACCAAACCGATATCGGCTTCAATAGCGAATATAACGCCTTACATGTTTTTTATGCCAGAGACAATCAAATTTGTGGCGAACAACAATTTGATGTCGCCAGAAAATCACAATTAGCCAGGCAACTCATCACGCTCATCGCTAAACAGTTTAAAACCAGCCAGTCAGAGAATGAAAAAAATACAGCTTAAAATTTTAGACCCACGTATTGGAAACGAAATCGCTCTACCCAAATACACCACAGATGGTTCTGCTGGCATGGATTTGCGTGCAGCGCTTGAAGAAACAACCATAATCAATCCTGGTGAAACGATATTAATTCCAACAGGTATAGCGATTTATGTTGAAGATTCCAATATGGCCGCCATTGTTTTACCGCGCTCTGGCCTGGGACACAAACATGGCATCGTTTTAGGCAACCTTGTTGGCCTCATCGATTCAGATTATCAGGGACAGTTATTTGTGTCCTGCTGGAATCGTGGCAATGAAAGCTTTACCATCGAAATTGGTGATCGCGTAGCTCAACTGGTTCTAGTCCCTGTTATTCAGGCACAGTTTGAAGTTGTTGATGAATTCGACAGCACTTTACGTGGTGACGGCGGCTTTGGTCATTCAGGAAAAAATTAAAATTATAAACCTATTATTTATGCTGTAATTCACCTAACAAATTGCACGCACATCTATACTCATACCAATCTAAAACTGAATAAAGACATTATGACAATTACTGAAGATATTTTTCGCGCATACGACATCCGTGGCGTGGTTGAAAATGCACTCACACCTGACGCAGTTAAACAGATCGGGCAGGCCTTTGCGACTGAGGCATTATCACAAAATCAAAAAACTGTCGTTATCGGACGTGATGGCCGACTCTCCAGCCCGGAGCTCTCACAGTGTCTGAGTGAAGGCCTACGCGCTGGCGGCTGTGATGTTATAGATGTTGGCATGGTACCTACACCGGTGCTTTATTATGCAACACACAAACTAAAAACCGGCACCGGCATTATGCTTACCGGCAGCCATAATCCGCCACAATATAATGGTTTAAAGATGCTCATCGATGGCAACACGCTCTATGGTGATGACATCAAAGCGCTTTATCAGATGATAATCGAAAATCGCCTTAATAGTGGTGAAGGCACTCACACCGAAGTTGATGTCGTTGCTGACTACCTCGATACTATCGTCAATGATATCAAACTCGACAAACCGCTAAACATCGCCGTCGATTGCGGTAATGGTGTGGCTGGCGTATTAGCAACAGAATTATTCACTCGTTTGGGCTGCAATGTCACAGAGCTATTTTGTGATGTAGATGGCAACTTCCCAAATCATCATCCCGATCCATCAAAACCTGAAAACTTAATCGACATGCAAAATGCCATGCGTGAAAACAAACTGGATATCGGTTTAGCTTTTGATGGTGATGGGGATCGCGTTGGTATTCTGGATGATCAACAAAATATTATATGGGCTGATCGCCAGATGATGTTATACGCTGAAGATGTGTTAAAGCGTAAACCCGGCGCACTCATAATTTATGATATTAAATCCACCACCAATCTTAAGACTTATATCGAAAACAAGGGCGGCGAACCATTGATGTGGAAAACCGGCCATTCATTCATCAAAGCCAAGATGAAAGAAACCGGTGCTGAGCTTGCTGGCGAAATGAGTGGTCACATCTTCTTTAAAGAACGCTGGTATGGTTTTGATGACGGTTTATATAGCGCCGCACGTATGCTGGAGATAGTGAGTCAACACGCTTGCAGTAGCTCTGAACTATTTTCAACTTTGCCAGACAGCTATAACACCCCGGAATTACAAATTAATTTTGAAGAAGGCGAGCACTACAAATTTATGGAAAGGTTCATCAACGAAGCAACATTTGGTGATGCCGATACCATCACTATAGATGGCATCCGTGTTAACTACGCAGAGGGCTGGGGGTTAGTTCGCCCATCCAATACCACACCCTGCCTGGTATTACGATTTGAAGCTAATGATGAAAACACGTTAAACCAGATTCAAAACACCTTCCGCGAACAACTATTAGCAGTAGATGGTAGTTTGAGTTTGCCTTTTTAAGGTCATTACAGGCACAATACCCATTACTGAATTTCGTTCTTTTTGAGGAAGCACGTGGATCTAAAAGCCGCCAATAATATTGCTAACGTCTTATCGGAAGCATTACCGTATTTACAACGGTTAAATAATAAAACCATTGTCATTAAATTTGGCGGCAACGCCATGACTGATGAGGCATTAAAGAACAGTTTTGCGCGCGATATTGTTTTATTAAAACAGGTCGGCGTAAATCCTGTTGTGGTGCACGGTGGTGGCCCGCAGATTGGCAAGTTGCTAGAAAAAATTGGTAAGGAATCAAAGTTTATCGATGGCATGCGTGTCACCGATAGCGAGACCATGGACATAGTTGAAATGGTACTGGGCGGACAGGTCAACAAAAGCATTGTTAGCCTGATTAACCACAACGGCGGACAGGCAGTAGGCCTGACCGGAAAAGATGGCTCGATGATTCGCGCTAAAAAAATGGAGATTAAACGTGACTCACCTGAGCTACAGGTACCTGAAATTATTGATTTAGGACACGTTGGTGAAGTAACAGCCATTGACCCTTCGATTGTTAACGCCCTGGACGAAGGCAACTTTATTCCGGTTATCGCACCTATAGGGGTAGGTGAAGACGCTGCCTCTTATAATATTAATGCCGACCTGGTTGCCGGGAAAATGGCCACTGTATTAGGCGCTGAAAAACTATTATTACTTACCAACACACCTGGCATTCTAGATAAAGAAGGCAATATTCTTACCGGATTAAATGGTCGCGATGTAAAAAAACTGATAACGGACGGCACCATTGCAGGTGGCATGCTACCAAAAGTAACATGCGCGCTGGACGCTGTTAATTCCGGTGTTAAAACAGCTCATATTATTGATGGTCGCGTCGAACACGCTGTATTGCTTGAATTATTAACTGATGAAGGTGTCGGTACTTTAATTAAATCTTAGATATAGAGAATGCAGTTGTAAGTTGTAAGTAAATTTTACAAAATCATCAATCAATAAATCCATTTTTTATACTTATAACCTACAACTTACAACTTTTAACTATTCTTTAAAACCCACGCTCTCTGGCCAGTCTTTCGCGTTTCGCTTTCTGTTCCGCTTTAAGCTCTTTAAAACGCGAGATATAGCCATTGAACTGTGCGGCAATTTCATCACGACGCACGATTTTTTTTTCCATCACCTTAGTTTGTACTTCAACCTGATGTTTTTCATTTTCGATTCGTTTATACAAACTATCTGGCACTACACGCTGACTTGCTTCGATATTAAGTACCTGCTTTTCCATTGATTCAATCTTATTATTTGAATCTTTAATAATGGATTCAGCTAACTGAATTTGTGATCCGGCAGCGTCTAGTCGAGAATCACGTGCTACTAACAAATCACGTTCGGTAGTATAAGTATCAAGTAATACACGATCTCGTTGTTGTTTCTTTTTCTCAATTAATGCCAGACGTTTGCGCTCTCTTTCCGCACGTGCAGCCATCGCCCTTTCTTCGAGGGTTTTTGCCGCTTCGCGATGATTAACCACCGCACCACTCTCATTAATTTCATCGTGCGCTTTTACCTGATATTGCACAGGAATTTTATCGCCAAAATGCATCTGACCGTTTTCATCCACCCACTTATACATTTTGGCTTGCGCGGCGAAAGAACAACTTAAAAGAACTGACATAATAATGAATAAAGGAAAACGCATAGCGCAAGACCCCGAAAATTGATAACTGGTAAGCTACATTATAGGCAATAAATTTCAGGAATCGAGTAATTCACACGTGGCAGAACAACTTCTTATCTTTATTATTTCCTTATTCGCTAATTTATTTTCGGCTCTATCCGGCGGTGGCGCAGGACTCATCCAGTTACCAGCATTAATTTTCCTCGGCTTACCCTTTGGCCTTGCCCTGGCAACCCACAAGGTGGCAACCATTGCACTGGGCCTGGGCGCCACAGCCCGACATCTGAAAGACAATAAGATAGAGCCTGATTTTGCGCTACTCATGATATTGGCTGGATTGCCGGGTGTGATTCTCGGTGCCAGCTTTATTCTTCAAATACCTGATCATATAGCAAAACTGGCATTAGGCATTTTAACTATGGGACTGGGTATTTATTCATACATTTCGCCAAACCTGGGGCAGCAATACCAGGTCAAAAACAGAGAGACAAAAGGTTATGTCATTGGCGCACTGGTTTTATTTATTATCGGCATCCTCAATGGCTCCTTAACCTCTGGCACAGGCCTGTTTGTCACCATTTGG